>Ga0169931_10013095_pt1 | contig 11377 bp, 11 predicted proteins | sample Kivu_15m_20L_FD_129675 | JGI IMG/M metagenome (GOLD analysis project Ga0169931, IMG submission 129675) | Freshwater microbial communities from Lake Kivu, Western Province, Rwanda to study Microbial Dark Matter (Phase II) - Kivu_15m_20L... | ecosystem: Environmental > Aquatic > Freshwater > Lake... | reverse complement strand
AGCTTTTGAATTTTTCTTGACCGGTTATTTTGAATTAAATGGTGAAAAATATGAATTGAAAAAGATGATGATAAAATATATTTCAAACTATTCATTAGATCAAGTATTAATTAGACAAGGATTGGACACAAATAATTTGCAATATAATTTAAATCCAACTTGGTCTAATGATACATCATTTTCATCAGCTGAAGCAGAAAAATATTATGCAAAGGAAAAAGAGAAGGTATTAACTGAACAGAATGCTTTACAGAATAGTTATGTTTGTTTTGCTTATGATAAAGAAAGTAAGAATCCTCAAGGACAACCAGTTTATGCTGTTAATAGAAATGATTGTTTAAATAAATATACTTTAATGGGATATGAAAAACCACCAGGTGTATGGGATAGACCTTGTAAGGATGATTCAGAATGTATATTTTATGGACAAAATAAGAACTATGAAAATACATATGGAAAATGTTATAGGGGATATTGTGAATTACCATTGAATATGGCACCTTTGGGATATCATTATTATATAGATCACAAATCTAAGAAGCCATTATGTTATAATTGTGAGAGTAAGGAATGGTTACCTAATACAGATTTAGATTTTTGCTGCGAGGAACAGAAGGATAGAAAGAAGTATCCATTTTTGAAGAGTCCAGATTATGCATTTAGTGGTGATGGTTTAACAAGATTTAATAATTATAAATTAAAAAAATGCACAATGAAACCAAGTTATGATAATATATTTAAGGATACAAGAGTTTGGAAGGTAGATTGTAAGGGATTTTTGGATACATATTTATTAAATTCTGCATTGGTTGGTGAAGATAAAAAACCTAAATTTGACATAGAAAATGCCTAGATTTTTGATCTTGATAAAATTTTCCTTCTCCAAAATATGAATTATTGGAGAATTCTCCTTCATAAAATTTTTTTTCATTTATATATTTTGTTCCCTCTCCATGACAAAGATCATTCTCAAAATCGCCTCTGTAATCAATTTTTCCTTTAACATATAGTGTTCCTTCACCGTGATATTTGTTATTTTTGAATTCTCCTTCATAAAATTTTTTCTTTTTATTGTAAAGAATACCTATACCGTGAAAAAGGCTATTTTTGAATTCTCCTTTGTATAAAACTTCATTGTTAAAATATTCAATACCCTTACCATGTTTAACTCCATTTTTAAATAATCCTTCAAAAAGTATTTTTCCATTATTAAAAATAATACCAAAGCCGTTTGGTAAGTTGTTTAAACAAAATCCATCAAATAATATTGAATCATTTTCAACAATTTTCATTGTTTCAGCATTTAATATATAAATGATATTATTAAATGAATTATTAATTTCTTCTGTATAGTTGCAGATAAAATTATCATAATAGGAGATAAAATAATCATTTATTATGTGAAAATTTGTGTTTTTTATTAGATAATAAATTTTTGTGGTATTAAATGAGAAGAAGAAGTATTCATTTAATTCAAAATCATTTTGGGACATTTTAATTGGTTCCCAGTTGTTAAATGATGTATGAAGAGTATATTTAGAATATATTTTGGGAATAATAATAAATACCATTTGTTATGAATTTAAATAGACAAAGAAAAATTCAAATTTTTTTATATGATAAATTATGGTTGATAATAAAATAATTCCAAAAGATAAATTAATTTTTTCTTTTACTTTAACCTATATCCTTTTAATAACAACAGGAACTATAACTTTAATCGAAGCTTTAAGAACAAATATACCTTTAGTTCGTCATATTTTTAATTTAGAAACAGTTATTTCAATAATTGCTGGATACTTTTATGGAAAGTTTATATCAAAAATAAATGAATCATATTTAAATAACAAGCCAGTTGATTTTGAGGAAATTGTCAGAACTAGATATTTAGATTGGGCAATTACAACACCAATTATGTTAATGGTTTTGATAGTTGTAACATCACATCATTCAGGAGTTTCACCAAAAATAAGGAATTACTTAGTAATAATTGGATTAAATTATCTGATGTTATATTTGGGATATAGGGGAGAATATATGAAGGATAATACTATGTATTTTATAATATCATTTGGAGCATTTTTTGTAATGTATGGATTAATTTATTATTGGTTTATAAAACCAAAATATAGTTTATTTAATTATTCATTATTTGGATTTTATCTGATAGTTTGGTCTCTTTATGGAGTAACTTATAAATTTGATGTAAGAACAAAAAATATTGTATTTAATGTGTTAGATTTGGTTTCAAAATGTTTTGTGGGAATTGGATTATGGTTATATTTTACAAAAATGTTTAGGTTATGAAGAAAAAAATATATGAAATATTATGAATATTAAAGAACAATATTATCCAGATTTTCAATCAAGAAGTAAATTCTTAAAATCCTTAAAAGGCTCAAGGGATATGGAAGGAAGAAATATATGTATTTTAGGATGCGGTGGTATGGGAAAGATTACATTATATTGGATTGATTATTTTTTCAAAAATATGAAAATAACTATTTTTGATAAGGAAAAAGAGAAACTGGATTTTGCTAAAAAATATTATCCAAAAGTGAAATCTGTTCATATTGAAATAGTAAAATCTAATTATAAAAAATTACTTGGTTTTTTAAAAGAAGGTGACCTAATTATAGATGCATCATACAATATCGACACGACTTGTTTGTATAATTTATGTAATACCAAGGGTATATTATATTTAAATTCAGCGATTGAATCATGGGATTTTCAAAAGATTAAATCTCCTTTGCATTATACTTTGTTTTGGAGGAATAGACAACTAGAGAAATATGCTAATAAAAATAATAAAAATACAAATTTTATTGTTGTAATGGGATGTAATCCTGGGAATGTAAGTATGTGGACGAAGTATGGATTATATTTATTAGCAAAGAAGAAAAATATAAAATTTGATGAAAATAAAGATGAAAAAGAAATATTTCCAAAAATAGCTCAAAAAATGGGTGTTCAGGTAATTCATATTTCTGAACATGATTCCCAATTAATAGATAATCCACGCAAAAAAGGCGAATACGTGAACACTTGGTCTTCTGATCCAGATTCATTTTATCAGGAAGCATTAGGTCCAGTAGAGTTGAGTTGGGGAACTCATGAGAAAAAAGATCCAGAAACAACATTTTATAAAGTGAACAATAAGACTGATCGTGTAATTTTATTAAAAGAAATGGGAATTAATAATTTGATGAGAACTTACACACCTAAAACTGGTATGTTTTATGGAATGACATTAAGACATGATGAAAATTTAACAATAGGAAAATATTTATCAGTTAATTATAATAATAAGATAATTTATCAGCCATCAAGTTATTATGTTTATAAACCTACAAGTGCTTGTTTAGAGGGAGTTCAGGAAACAAGGGAAAATAATTTTAAGTGGGGGAAGAAGAAGAGATTTTTAACAAAGGAAATAGTTGAGGGAAGTGATGAATTGGGTGTTTCTTTATTTATGAAGAATGGAGATGTTTGGTGGATTGGATCATTATTAGACATAGAGGAATCTAGAAAAATGCATCCAAAATGGATGCATGATTATATAAATGCAACAAATATGCAAGTTGTTGGAGGATATTTAACAGGTATATTTTATATATTGGATTTATGGGATAAGGGGGAGAAAAAAGGATTATTATTTCCGGAGGATATACCATTAGAGTATTTAAAAATAAGTTTAGCATTTCAGGGAAAATTTGTAATGGAAAAGGCTAAATGGGATGATGATAAGATGCCTTTTGAGTTTGGACAGAAACCAAAACAGAAGAGTTGGATGTTTGAGGATTTTAGAGTCAAATTATAAAATATTTCATTATATTATAATGAAATTGAAAAAAAAATATTATCCAAATGAGGATTCCGCGTTAAGTTACATAAAATCATTAAAAGAATCTAAAAATTTACAGGGAAAGAAAGTTTGTTTAATCGGATGTGGATGTATGGGTAAAATTATATTATATTGGTTAAATTATATATTTACAAATATAAAAATAACTATAATTGATATGAATAATAAAGAATTAGAATTTTCAAGAAAATATTTTCCGGATGTCCAATGTATAAATATAAAAGTTACAAAATATAATTATAAAAAAATATTTAATTTTTTAAAAAAAGGAGATATTGTCATTGACGCTTCTTATGAAATCAGCACGATTTCTTTGTATAAATTATTAAATGATAGAGAAATATTATATATTAATTCTGCGGTAGAAATTTGGAATTGGGAAAGCGAAAAAAATCCATATGATGTTTCAATTTATAAAAGACACAAAGATATAATAGAATATTCTGAAAAAAATATTAAAAATACAAATTTTTTAGTATCTATGGGTTGTAATCCTGGAAATGTTAGTTTATGGACTAAATATGGATTATATTTATTAGCTAAGAAAAAGAGTATAAAATTTGATGAGAATAAGGCAGAAAGTGAGATATTTCCATTTTTATCTCAAAAATTGGGTGTTCAAGTTATTCATATTTGTGAACATGATGCTCAATTAATTAACAATCCTAGAAAAAAAGGGGAATATGTAAATACCTGGTAATCTAATCCGAATGCATTTTATGAAGAGTTATTAGGACCAACTGAGATAAGTTGGGGAACTCATGAGAAAAATATTCCTAATAATGTTTTTTTTAAGAATGATGGTGTTATTATAATTAGTGAATTAGGAGTTAATAATTTAATGAGAACATACGCTCCTAAGACAGGAATGTTTTTTGGTTTTACTCCAAGCCACGATGAAAGTCTAACAATTGGTAAATATTTAACTGTTTCCTCAAATAATAAAATAATTTATAAGCCTTCTTGTTATTATATTTATAAGCCAACAAGTGCTTGTTTGGAAGGTATTCAAGAGATTAGAGAGAATAATTTTAAGTGGGGCGAGAAAAGGAGATTTCTTACAAAAGAAATAGTTGAGGGAAGTGATGAATTGGGTCTTTCTTTATTTTTGAAAAACGGAGAAGTTTGGTGGATAGGTTCATTATTAGACATCGAGGGTGCTAGAAAATTACATCCAGAATGGATGCATGATTATATAAATGCAACTAACACACAGGTGCTTGGAGGATACTTGACTGGAATATTTTATTTATTGGATTTATGGGATAGAGGAGAGAAAAGAGGATTATTATTTGCTGAGGATATACCATTAGAGTATTTAAAAATAAGTTTAGCATTTCAGGGGAAATTTGTTTTGGAAAAGGCTAAATGGAATGATGATAAAATGCCTTTTGAGTTTGGACAGAAACCAAAACAGAAGAGTTGGATGTTTGATGATTTTCGAGTCAAATTATAAATATTTTTTCTGTGTCTTTTTTTAGTTATTATAGTTTCTATATTTTCTCTTATCAAATATAACGATTTTGATATATGATCACAATATTGGATTAGTGTATTAAAAACATCTTTATTTCCATTACATCTTGCCTGAATTTTTCCAGTAGAAAATATAGTAAAACTAAACTTATATTTATCTTCTGCTATTACATAAAATAGAAAATTACACCCTTTTTTAATTTTTGAGTGATATATATCTATCACAAAATCACCAGTATTTAATTTTGGATTTCTCTGAATTAAACTACTAAAATATGTATAATCTACTTTAAATCCTAACTGAAATTGACATATTAAACACATACAAGTATCAATTATTTGTAAATTACAGTCATAAACCCGGTTAATTTCTTTAATCATTGAATTAAAATAGATATCAACATCAATATTCTTTGAATATATCATTAATTTACCGCTTTGAAATAATCTTCCTGATATTTTAAAATCTTTATTCAATGTTATTATCTTGCTATATTTTTCAATATCACTCTTGGCATCTTCAATCTTTTTAATTGATATAATGACGTCTTCAATATCTTCTCTAAAAAAAACATTCTCATTTATTTTTGATGTTGCAGTAATATTAACTATTTCAATATTTTTAGAAATAAGTGATAATTCTTGATAAACAGTGAAAAAAGGTTTTTCTGCACTGTTAAATTGATTTTCCAGATTATCTAGGTTGATAATCGGTTCAAAATTTAATTGTATATCATTCATTTTATGTTATAAGGTTTAAGATATAAAACTATCAATTTCTTTTTATAATATATATATATAAATGGAAAATATGACTATTTTGTTTATTCATTATTATATAGATAAAGAAAGGTCTCCTAATGGTCAAGATGAGACTATTACTATTCCATTAATTTGTGCAAAATATTTTAAAGAAGTATATGTTTATCAAGGAATTAAAAAAACGAAAAACTTTAGAGATGGTAAAGTATGTCAGATTTTAAAAGATGGGTCTAATATTATAATTGATGGAGATCCTAATAATAAATATCAAACTCCAGGTGATCATAGCAAATGGGATTATCCCAATCCAAATTCAAGATTTGCCCAGATTTTATTAAATAGTGATATTATTAGTATTTTAGGGTCAACTGTTGGAAATGATATGTTTCAGCCTGAATTGAATAATACAAAGGCTTTTGTTGTTCAACAACCGATTTATTGTCCAATATTAAAAATTACTAGACATGTTATTAAAAATGATGAAGTTATGAGAGTAAATTCAAATGAATTTATTGAAATGACAAAAAAATATAGAAACATTAATAAAAAAAATAATATGAATATAGGATTCGTGGGAACAATTTGTGGTAGAAAAGGACAATTGAATTTTTTACAAAAAATAGATATTAAAAATTTAAAAAATTATACTCTACATTTTATTGGAACAATAGCAGAACAAGATTATTTAAATAAAATAATACTTTTTTTAAAAGAAAATAAAATAAATCATATAATTCACGGTAAATTGAATGGAGAAGATTATATTAAAAAATTGTGTGATCTCAAATGTATTGTTAATTATTCTAAATTAGATGCAAATCCAAGAGTAATATGGGATGCTTTATATTGTGGGATTCCTTTTTTTGCATCAACCAAGTGTGAAATCCCTAAAATAATTCATAATTTTGGAATAATAGATAATAATGCAAATAGTTTTTTTAAATTATTAAAATTTGATAAGCATAAAGAAATTCTAGATTTTGCAGATGAAAATCTTGAACCAGAAAAATATATAAGAAAACTATATTTAGATGTGATTCAATGCCACCAATGAGCAAATATATTTTTTTCTCTAAGAAGTTTCATGTAATTTTTACATTCATCGAATGTATGTCTAAAATGAGGATGTCTTGTTTTTTTATGCTTTATATCAAAAATTCTTGGTTTTCCAGCTTCAATCCATTTTATCTTTTCAATTCCAGGATTTATCCAGCTATTATAATGGAATTCAATAAATAATTCTTTAATATAATCAGGATTACTAATAATGTCATCAATTATGGCAAATTCAGAACCTTCAATATCACATTTAACAAGAATAAAATCATCTTTACTAAAATTATTTTTGACAAATTCAATAAAATTTATACAAGGTATTCTTATTGTTATTTTAGAATAATTACCAGATTTTCCATCTTCTGAATTAACTGTAGCCATTTTTCCTAAATTAGAAACATTAACATATCCATTATAATTATAAACAGCTTTATTTATAACTTTAATATTTTTATATTTTTCATATCCAGAAATCTTTGACTTATCACATTCAAAACAATATATTTCCCAATTATCAAAATCTTTCATATGTGGATAATTTTCTTTAAACCACAATGTGCTTGTTTCAAAATGTTGTGATCCTAAATTGATAAATATTTTTTTATTAAAATTTTTAATTTTATTTTCAGGATAAGGAATTAAATTCTCCTTAGATTGTTCAACCATATAACAATGTTCAAAATAATCTCTTGGTTCATTTTCCCATAATTCTTCAATTTCCATAATAATATATATATATTTTTTCTATAAAAAATAATTATATTTATATAATAATGGAAAATATAAAATGTATAGTTTGTAAAAATATTATTAAGGATTTAAATATTATACATAAAAATGTAAGAGATGATGACTTTGGAAATTGTAAAGTAGTATCTTGTTTATTTTGTAATCATATTCAATTATATGGTTTTGTGGAAAATTTAAAAGATCATTATGAACAAGATTTACAAACTTTTGATAAAAATGGAAATATAAGGAATTTAAATTTAGAAACAATTATTTCAAAAGAGAAAATTGAAATTGAAAGAAGATTATTGGAATTAAATGATAATTTAAATAATAAAAGAATATTGGATGTAGGAGGAGGTTATTGTACATTTGCAAAGACTTTAGTTAATAAATATAAAGAAATAGAAATAACAGTTCTTGAACCTAGTGGGAGTAGAGTTAATACGGGAAAAAAATATAATGGAATTAATGAAAAAGATAAAATAAATATTATGAATTTGTATTTAGATGAAGATTTTTCAAATGAATATGAAAATTATTTTGATTATGTTTTTATTTGGCACGTATTAGAACATGTAGATGATAAAAATATTAATAATTTATTAAAAAATTTATTAAAAGTTTGTAAACCAAATGGTAAAGTAATAATTGAAGTGCCTAATGGAAATGACGAATTATTTAAAATTGACAAATACAAAAATATAAATTATATGATTCATCATATTTCCTATTTTACAAAGGAATCATTAGAAATTTTATTCAAACAAGTAAAAATTAAAAACTATTTAATTAAATTTGTTCAAAGATATGGTTTTAAAAATTATTTAAATTGGATTTATAATTTAAGATATGATTTGAAAGATGACATGTATTATCCATCAGATGACAAATATGAAAAAATATGGATAGAAGGAAAAATAAAAAATCAAAATACAGATGCTATATGGATTGAAATAAAAAAATAATATTATAATAATATATGGAAAATTTAGTTAAACAAAAATATTATATTAATAATAAGAAAAAAGTTGATAATGGTAATTTTGGTGAATCAAGAACAATTCATAATTTATTGAATTTAATTGATTATAAAAATTATAAGAATATTTTTGTAGATATTGTTAATAAAAATAATGAAGATAACAATATATTAGAATTAGGTTGTGGATTAGGGATAGCAATTACTGAACTATGTTATTTATGCAATAATAATAATTACTATGCTATAAATTTTGCAAGAAAAGGATATTTAGCTACAGGATATGAATCAGAAAAATACACAAAAGAATATATTATTAGTTTCATGAAAAATTATGGCTATGATATGACAAATAAAAAAAATATAAAACATTATAATCATGATATGTTTAAACTTGATATATTCAAAGATGGCTTCTTCGATTTAATATATAGCCAATCTACTATAGGAAAATCTATGAATAAAAATATTAATTTTATTCCAGAAACAAAAAAACTTTTAAATTTAATATTAATTAAATTAAAGATTAATGGATACTGTATCAATCATGTTCATGCAATAAATAAATATAATTACAATAATAATATTATATGTCGAGGAACAAATAAATTAAATGGTGTATGCATTGATTTTGAATTATTTTTTGCTGATAATAAATATTGCCAAGCAGAGGCAGAGGGTAATGTAAATACAGAGGTGATGTTAATTTTGAAGAAAATTTCAGAGAATGAATTAATTGAAAAAAAAATAGAAGTAATTAATGAAAATTTAGAAAAATGTAAAAATTCGTGTATATATGGTTTATTTATTAATTTGACTCAATAATCTTTTCTATTTTTAAGAATTATATTTTTAAAATCTCTATCATTTAATTCTTTTATCTTTTTTTCAATCTTTTCTTTATATTTAATATTTTTAATCCAATAACATTTAAAACTATTTAATAAACCTTCAACTCGCAGTTTTCTTGTATTTTCATTTATTTTTGAACCATGTCCTCCGACACCTCTATCAAAATCCTTATTTAATTTATATTTTAAAACGTGTATGTCTTTTAACCAAGCTTGAACAACTATATCTGCATCAGTTGAAGTAAATGGATTATTTAGTATTTTAAATTTTTCATCAAAATATCCAATTTTATTTAAAGATTCTTTCTTAAAAATAAAAGGACCTGTATTTAGCCATCCTGCATAAAAAATTTTAACTTCATCATTACCATCTGGCCAATTTAGTTTTCTCGCTTCAGGAAATTCTTTTATTTTTACTGGACAAAAATGCATAATAGGACCACCATTTTTAAGACCAATTAATCCAACATTTACATATTTATTAAAAATATTAATACATTCATCCATCCAATTATAATCTGAAGGAATATCATCATCTTGTAAAGTAACTATATAATCACCTACCGCATTTTTAAATAAAAGATTATATGCTGCAAATTCTCCAAGATTATTTGAAAAAAAAACATTACCTTTTATATCTTTCATATGTTTATCAAATTCTTCTTTATCACTACTACTATCATTATTCCACAATATCTCAAAATCAAGAGTGCTTGATGCTTTTTTTAATCTTTTTATTATGATTTCTATATTTTCTTTTCGATTACATTCTTTGTTATTTGGATTAAAATAGTTAATACAATATGAAATCATTATTATTATTTTAGACAAGATTTTAATTTAACTATTTTTTCTAAATATATATTATGAAAGAATATATAGAAAATCAAATTAAAAATGCGAAATTAATAATGAAGCCATTCCCTCATTTAATTGTCGATAATCTAATACCTGAGAAAGACTTTATTGAATTAAAAGAAGAAATTAGTAAATTAACCGATTTTGAACAATTTACTATTCACGAAGGAAGATTTTCTATAACTGATGATAAATGGACGAATAATTTATGTAATTTAAGAAAAGAATTATACAATGAAGATATTAAAAATTTATTAAAAGAAAAATTTAAAGAACAGTTAATGAAAAGAGAAGAATTTCATTCTAAAGCGGACTGGAAATTACATTTATCTGTTGATAAAAACTATTATGAAATTCCACCTCATCTAGATAGTCCAACAAAGCAATTATCAGTATTATTTTATTTATTTGGTAGTGATGTAGGAACTAGTTTATATACAAATAATCATAAAGGGATAGAAGAAATGGATTATAAAAAAGCAAAAAAAATTGGAGAAGTTCAATTTGTTGAAAATAGATTATTTGTATTTTGTGCATCAATATTTGACAGAACCTGGCATGGAGTTGAAAAAAGTAAAAAAGAACAAAAAAGATTTGTAATACAAGGTTATCTTGAACTTATCAAAAGACCAAAAATAAAATGGGATTCTTGGGGAAAATATTCAATTAGAGATTCTCTGCCTAAAAGAACAGATAAATATTAAGATAAGATTTTTAAGATATTTTCGTGTAATATTATTTTTTCATTATTTAAAAAATTATTTTTAAAAAAAGATATTATTTTATTTTGATATT
>Ga0169931_10013094_pt1 | contig 11377 bp, 7 predicted proteins | sample Kivu_15m_20L_FD_129675 | JGI IMG/M metagenome (GOLD analysis project Ga0169931, IMG submission 129675) | Freshwater microbial communities from Lake Kivu, Western Province, Rwanda to study Microbial Dark Matter (Phase II) - Kivu_15m_20L... | ecosystem: Environmental > Aquatic > Freshwater > Lake ... | reverse complement strand
GATAAGTATGTTTCAAGTAAGAAAGATGATAAGATACTTATAACAACCATGGTGTATGAATTCGTTACGAGAACCATGGGTGGGAGATTTCTTGGTCATGATGAAGAGACTGGAATTGGTGGATGGAGAGAACTTTCAGAGGAAGAAATTCGTCGGAAGATCGGTCAATCGTTGAGAGAGAAAAATAAAAGATATGTCCCAGCACCACGGAAACGATTTGTCAAAGATTTTATGGATAATAAGAAGGGCGCTGATAGGTTGAGACAGGAGGAGATGAGAATACTGTCTCAACAGGAAGCAAATCAGGAGTTATCACACTCATCGTCGTCGACGAATCATCAGCAGATGATAGAAATCATCAATCCACCACAACCACAGCTACCGCGACAACAACAGTTTTCTCAGCATTTGGGGATGCCATTAGCTCACCACCAGCAGCAGCAACCCTCAAAACAATCTGGACCGCCGTCGCTTCAACAACAACAGGTAGAACGGCTATCTCAGTTGTTGGAACCACCATCAGCTCAACAACATCAACAGTTTTCTCAGCAGTTTGGGACGCCAGCTCAACAGTCACAGCTCTCTCAGCCGTTTGGACCGCCAGCTCAGCAGCAGCAGCAACAACATCTGTCTACACATTCTGGAACAACGTCACCTCAACAAATATACCTGTCTCAGCAGTTGAATCCTCCATCAGCTCGACAACAACAGTTTTCTGAGCCATTGGGACCGTCGTCAGCTCAACAACAGGCATTTTCAACAGCTCAACAACAACAGCTCTCTCTGCCATCTAGTCCGTCATCATTTCAACAGAATCAGTTACATCTGCAGCAACCGCAAATGCCACAACCTAGATTGATGGCGGGACAGCCCATCAGATCCCCACCACCTGGATTTTCGCTATGGCAGTCATCTGCAGTACCACCATTAACATATGCCTACAATATGGGGAAGCCTGCAGGGACTGCAACGATGCATGGATTATCGACAGGAAGATTTCCATCTCCGCCTGCATGTACAGTCCATCAACCATCATCGCAGGGGAAATTGATAGAGACTACTACTACTACTACCGCTCCTGCGACTACTGCGCAATTTCAATGAATGGTAGTGTTCTAGGACTTATTAACCTACGTTAAGTAAATAAGTTGTATTGGGGCGATAAATTGATTTTGAATTTAAAAAAATTGTAATGTCGTGGGATGGGATGATACGGGATCTATTCTTGCATGATAATTACTTGGGGAACGATTCCCAATGAAAAAAAAATGAAATAAGAAAATTGAAATGTTTGCAATATCGATTCAATACGAAATTTCAAAAACGATATACAACTAATTTAGTGATTCAGTTTCGATGTTTGGATTTTCACTTTACGCAAGCTAATATTCACTATTTCAGCTGATTTCCTTTCATCAAACAATTGCGATCGAACCTTTTCAAGCAAAGCTTAGTGCCTTTCTCTATGTCTCCGTTTCATTCCGTACATTATAGGATGTGGAGAACCAATAATGGCTACAGTACAGGATGTCTTACGAGGAGCTACAGTACTGTAGTTGACAGCAGTACTGTTCAGTTACTGAAAAATTAAAAAATCTCTACCGCAAGAATTTAGAGACATATCCACTCTGCAATCTGCAATCTGCATGCCATCAAAATCCATCACAGCAGGATATGGTAGGTGTACAATGTCACTATTATTCATACCAAGAAGTCGTCGTCATCTTCGTCGATTCCATAACTCCTTCATAGGTTTCATAACAATGATTTTATTCCAACGTATTTGGGCACTTACAAGGAATACTATTATCCCCTTACGACAGATACAGCAGCAGACTCTCCATCTCCAACCGTTTCGATCCTTTTCTACCAACACTCATAGGCTATTCAACAATCATCATCATCATCATCATCATCATCATAATTATCATACTGCAACTACAATAGTAACACAGGCCTCCACGCTTTGTCACACTGCTGTACAAAAAAATCGCCGCCACCAATTCTCACATACATTACAATTACTTCATACCAAGCAGTCTTTGAATCATTCAGATGATGACGAAACATCCTCCTCCTCATCATCGTCCGATCACGCAACGAATGGAGATTATACGGATTTCGCTTTAGATCCCTATTCTCCAGTGGCTCGAAGTATCACAAGTTCTTTAGGAATTACAGAAGAACAGCATGACCAATTAACATCCTTAGCTTGTCTTGTTGTCGAATGGAATGAACGATTAAACTTAGTGAGTCGTAAAGATTGTTCTATCCCTATTGTATTTGGGAGACATATTCTTCCATCGATTGCTATTGGTGCCGTATCTCCTTCCAATACATCTACTACAGCTTCTGCTGCTTCTGCTGCTGCTGATAATGATACGTTTCATCGATCCATTCGTACTAGCATTTTCTCCTTATCCAACGGTGCGGATACCTCTTCCAATACAAAAAAGACACGTGTTATTGATGTTGGAACTGGAGGTGGATTTCCTGGTTTACCTTTAGCTATACTTTTCCCACATGTAGAATTTCTTCTTATTGATAGTATTGGTAAAAAGTTAAAAGCTATTGAAGAAATGACACAAGCCTTACACATATCCAATGTCAAGACATATCATGGACGAGTTGAGGAAATGTCGAGTCATCCAATACATGGATTACTACATAAAAATGCATATGACTTTTGTGTAGCAAGATCGGTTGCGGCATTACCTACCTTTTGCTTTTGGATACAAGATTTACTTAAAGAAAAGCATGGACAATTGTTATATATTATTGGTGGAGATATAAATCCCTATGTACAATCGAAAATATTACGAGATATACCCATCAATCATATCTTTCAAAGAGAGGATATTTCCGAAAAACATATTTTAATATTCCCATCCAAACATGTTTTGGATATTGCAGCGCATAGTGGGGAAAAGAAACGTATCGTTGGAGTACCTAGGATAAAAAGTTCAACCAAATCGTCATCATCATCATCGAATGCAAATCGTAAAACATCATCGTCTCAAGGAGCTTGGAAGAAACGGGATAATTCCATCAAGAAAGATAGAGGTTACAATGATTTTAAACGATATGAATCATAATCCAAAACAGAAAATTTAATTGGAAGAAAAAACACAGTTGTATATGTAAAAACACCTATAATTTCATGATTTTAGTCCTCAGTCCAGTCGGATGTTTCTTTCCAACCCGTTTTTTGAAATGCTTCTTGTGCAGCCTTGGCTGCTCGATGGAAGTTACTCATACCTTTACTGGCAATTTTTATTCCAGTCTTCCCAACTTGAGTCCCAACTTTATCCAAGAGACGCATCATTGTATCCAATAGGTCATCATTGGCATCTGTTAGAGATGCAATTAATTTTTCCCATACCTTGTCTACATTTCCAAAGTTTTTGCTTATATTCCGTTGGAGATTTTTCGATGCCTGAATGAATAATCGACCTGATGTAATACATCCCACTGGACTCGATGCAAAGACACATTCATCGACAAGATACTTTTTTTCATTTGGAGGTCGATTCATGAAGGATCGATGTGAGGAGGAGATACTTTCACCTGTCAAAGTCTTGATAGCCCAACGTTGCAAAGATTTCCAAGCTCTTGCTGCATGCGTTTTAGGAGGTATCCTCGATGCACGTTTGGTTGTTTGGATAGCTCGTAACCACCATTGTTTCCAATTACTTTGTATCGATTCAAGCAATGAATAGAACACATGTTCATCCCCTGTACTACTGGCCCTGGCTCTATATTTCGTTTCATACATGTAGTCGTCCTTCTCCTCAGGCTCATCGTAGAAAATTGTCTCATCTTCATCTTGTACATGATCACTTCTTCGTCGTCTCCTATATACTACCAAACTTCCATCATTGTCTAAACTCACATAATAATCAACATCATTATCATCATAAGCATTATATCTCTCATGACGATACGGAGAAGGTTTAGGACTACTCCATAAAACGGATATAGGTTCATCGGGATTTTCTCCTACTACCACAGCTAATTGTCCATCATACAAGGCAAGGAAACAAGAGCCTCCCTGAGCTTGTAAATAGGAATAAGGTATATACGATTCACTCGTCCATACTAGTATATCCTCTATCCATGTATTGTTCGTTTCATAAGCTTTATCATACATGACCACAAGTTCACAATCGGAAGTTAAACCTGCATAATAAAATTGGTTTTCAGATCGTAAATATTGTGCATTCTTAGTTGAAATATACTGTCTTGAAGTAAGAATCGATGAAGTATGAGTTAATCGTTTCCTCCGTTGTTGTTGTGTATTGGAATACAAAGGATCTTGATTTCGTAGTATCTCTTGTTCCAACAAATCTTCTTGCATGGGTGGTATATATCCCTCTTCTACAAGGTAGGGATCTGAAATGGGAGTATAACCTAAACTATATCCATAAAAGGGATGGAATTCTTCCATGAACTCTTGTCCAATAACTCTAAAATACGTCGTAGATTTCGATTTCGATGATGGAGTGGAATGGTGACTCTCTGACGGCGGATAATGATCATATTCTTCACGATGTAAAACACGATGGACATACCCACCTAATTGTGCATCATACCGAACTTGAGTCGATTCACTAACTCGTGAAGGTTGTAATGAATCATCAAATGTATCATCATGAGATGCACCATTTGGAGATGATGATGTTGAGTCATGTTGTTGTTGCTGTTGATGTAAAGTACTTTCTGAAGTAAAGGAGTCCAAGTCATCAAAAATATTATAATGTGATGAGGATCCGAAAAAGAAATTTTCAAAAAGTTCCCATGGGTCCGTATGAAAGATAGATGATGTATATGGATTCTCTCTTTGAAACGAAGACTCGGTAGGATGACTCTCTTGTGAGTTGTACGTGTGGTGGTGATCATCATATTCTTGTTGTTTTTGACGTCGTTTTAGTTCTTCAGACTGTTCATCTTCTTGATTCAATAAAAATAGATCATATTCTAGTCGTTGATTTTCATTGGAAAGCGTTTCATAGGCTTGGGCTATCCGCGCAAACCGAGCATTGGATTCTTCCAAGGAAACATTCGTCGAATTATTGTTACTGCTGCTGTTTGTTCCTGAACCTAATGATTTTTTACTTGTAATTTTATCCGGATGCCATAACTGTGCTTGTTTACGGTAAGCCTTCTTGATATCCTTCGCCTTGATCTTGGATCGTTCCTTGACACGTCTCTGTCGACTCACACTACGTTCCTGATTTTTCAAAGTTGAAGCCAAACCTAGAATTTGGTAGTAATCCCAGGAGTCCCATTCATAGGCCTTATCGGAATTGTACTTGTTGTTAGTCTCGTCATCAAACTGTTTTGGTTGAGTGAATCCCAATTTGCATACAAGGAACAAAAGAAGAGTTATAATAATCCCCCAACAGCGTCCTCGATGATGAGACATCGACGGTCGCATCCGTCTACTCACTCGTATCTCCATATAAGAATATATCTAGACGGTTTAAGAGCGAATGATACGACTGTTTCTCCTTTTCATATTTGCATATCATCAATCAGTTTGCAGTTTGCAGTACTTTGCCATTTGCGATGATAAAGACACGATTCGATAGCAGTGTACAGTACAGTTAGGGTGTCTTGTCAAGCAGTTACAGAGTTAGTTCTGTTACTTTCCTGCGCGTTTCGCAAGCAATAAGCAGCGTCACAAGAGTTACAACCCATCATTCCTTCCAATTTGATAATCGTATGATGCAACTTATTCATGTTCCACTTAGGATGATGCTCCATGAAATAAGCGTTGATCGCTGCCAAATGGAGGATTTGATTAATTATTAATCATGGATCGCGGAGTCTCCTCGAACTGGACGACGTTATGGATTTTTTTCAATTATGGAAATATCATATTGTGATTTCACAGTGTTACAATCTAATCCATGATGGACAGTGATCACACCCAACATCTTCCTTTCTAGGTATCATCTTACGCACAAAATCGATCACATATCCTTTCCTACCTCTACAGAGTTACAGTAGTAGCTATTCATAAATACGCAGTATACAGTAATACCCAATTTATGAATCATTTCAAATTTTTTTTTAATCGCCTATGGGCTTACAAATAATCACTGTATATATCATGGTTCTGACTCAAGAAGAAATCGATGCTTGTCGAGAAGCTTTTCTTGCATTCGATAAGGATCGCAGTGGAACAATTGATGTTTGGGAATTAAGACAAGTCTTGGAGGAGCTTGGACAAGCACCGACAGAAGATGAATTGTTTCAGGTACGACTTTCGATATCCTTACATCATATAATAATATCAAAGACAGAAAATATAAAAATAATGAGAAAAAACGTTTATTCCATGATTAGATGATTAGTGAAGTCGATGATAATATGAGTGGTTCCATTGATTTTGGTGAATTCCTAAAAGTTGTCGAAAGTCAAAAAAGACGAGTGGAAAATTTAGATGATGAAGATGATATGATTGATGCTTATGTCGCTTGTGGGGGAAATCCTAATAAGTCTGGTTATGTGAAAAGAGATACACTTATTAAGATTATAAAGGTTGATTTCGGTTTGACCATTGACATTGAAGACCTAATCAATAAAATTGATACGGATGGATCTGGAGAAATCGAATTTGAGGAGTTTAAAATTCTCTTATCCAATAACATGTCTAGTTAAAATGAGCTTTTAATCATGTATTCCAAAATATTATCGATCGTTTGAATAGAGCTATTCTTGTGATAAAGTGATTGTGAAAAATATTCTGCTGATTGATGTGTTTTTGTGTACCTTAAAAACTAAAGAACAACGTAATTATGCTTCCTCGTGAGAAGATTTGATCTGTAACTAGTAAATCTCCGAATAGGTGAAATTGGTTTTCGACCATGGATTCCAATGAACATGTCATCTCAGGGAGGTGATTGCATGGCTTACAATCGTGAACAAATTATTCGTAAATATTACATCGTCTTCCGCCTTAACAGGTCTAGAGCAAAGGTTGTAAATTGTAAATTATTATCTAGGGGCTCTCTCTTCCATGAAATTGTTCTTTTCACAACGCATCGCAAAGAATGTTTTACCAACGCCTGAATTTCCGAGAACTATCGCTTTGAATTGAGTAACTGTACGAGACTAATTGATCACGTCGAGAGTAGGTGTCAAATAGTATGAATAAGGAACATAACTAAGGAGCATACAACAGATGAACGATAAGTGGCATCTTGGTTTCCAGGCACTATATGCACCATGATAACTGATGAAGATTACTTCAAGAATAGGTGTTAGCTTATTTGAAACTATTTGAAGATTCCAAGGATCATAACTGCTGTGGATTGGTCATAAAATGGAGGATCGCTGTGACTACAGGTTGGAGCAAACTCGCCCTTTTGTAGCGAAACCATATTTTGCCAACATAATAACTACTCAACCAATTCGTGTGGATCGAAGTATCAATAATATAATTACAAGTTCAATCCATCATCAGATTTCAGTCGGTCCCGGCATTTTTTGTAAAGATCATTCGGGGATCGAAAATCTAAATTAGACTTTTTTCGAGGTTTCAGTACTATCTGATTTACCACCGCCGTCACTACCCACTACCTGTAGCCTATGTAACATAAGCCCTCTCTGATCGCACACTTTATTCTGCTGTTTTCCATTACATATCTTGGGTTCAGGTACAGCATAAATGTAATAAGCATAACGTATGGAGAGTGAAAGTGAGCAGCGTAGGAGCAATACAGAGATCAAACCTCCATTCGAGTCCAACGAATAAGTGAGGCAACGAAATAAATATATACTGTAGGCTATCCATCCATTCATCCATTCACTCATTATGATTCCATTCATCGTAGCCTTGGGTATATATTTAGTAGGCTTCAGTCTGTTGACGTATGCATGCATATTTGCGGATACAACACAATCTCCATTGGCTCAATTTGTTACAATTCAATTACCCAATCTGATTTTCATTCGACCCATCAAATATTCCTTGGGTGAAAAGAAATATCATCAAATCACTGTCTTCATCTCAGAATGGATTCAAGTTATCATATATCAATGTCTAATAACAGCATCTTGGAGTATAGTCTTTTCCTTTGTTTATCCTGAAATTTCCATAAGTACAAAAGTTTCAGCTTGGCCACATCAGTACATCGGTGTATTCGTTTGTTTGATTTGTATCGAAAGTTGGAGACGTGTGTTTCATAGTTCACCAGGATATATTACATACAAAACGATACAGAAATACAATCATGTAGGTTTCATAAATACATGTTTTACCAACACAATATATTTTTTGTTTCCTTCATTCCATCCCATGTCTCATTCCTTGTTTGTTTTTTTTAATACATTTTCGTGTCCATTTTGTGTATGATTTATAGTATCCGTATGATCATATTTTATTCTTCCCCGATGCAACATGTCCAACACTAGGAATTCCCAAATTACCACGATCTAAGTTTGATCGATACTACTTTGACTACATCTACAATACAGCTTCTAATTTCAGTGATAACAACAGTAAAGGAAGACATGTACCGCGATTTGATCACTATTGTGGTTGGGTTAAAAATAATATAGGAGAAGAAAATTATCGTGATTTTTTAATCTTTATCATGATACATTTTGGGATGGTACGAAAAGAAAACAAATTTGTTATCTCTCACCTTGTTTGAACCATCATAGTACTCACATGTTGATATCATTTATCTTACATCATTATCGCTACACATTTATATGTATCATGCTGAACTCTTCTCCTATTTTGTACAAAAGTGTCTCTATGGTTCCATCATTATATATAAACTACTTGTAGGTATTATTGAAAGGCTAAATTTATTCGAAGCTACCTTTATTAATGTTGCTACTGGTGAAGAAGTACATGAAGTAGACTTCTTTCTCGTAGGACAATATCTAACCATGCAATATTTTCCAATTGTTGGATTGGGTATATTACTTTCAGGCATGTCTTTAGTGCTAGGATTCTTTGTTCTCTTTCATTTGTATATAACAAGTCGAGGAATGACAACGAATGAATTCTTTAAATGGAGAGATGTGCGAAAACTGTATCGATCTCAAAAACCTATCGACCGACCAAGGACTTTCCCTCTGAATATGTATGACAATGGGTAAGTTATTTTTGCATGAATGGAAGAGAATAGAAAAGGAGTAACTGTAATCTTATTTATCAAACATCCGTTTTCTTGTTAATATAAGAATCATCGAAAACTTCAAAGAAGTAATTTGGCCGAAAAGTTTGTATCCATCATTTTACGATTCACAACATAGAGGGAAGAATTCTGAACATGAAGATCAAAAATAGTGAGATACTCAAATGTATACGAATTGGTGGAAATAAAGTGTCCAAGGGTTAAGAACCTACGGTACTCGGCACTCACCTGATTGAACTGGCAACGTTACTGTACAGTATATTCATATGAGACCTTCTTCCTGATAAGATGAGTTAGACTGTCACTACTGTAACATAAACAGAGCGTCTTATAATGAATCATCCCGTTTCCGAGAGCCATTCTAGTGTAGATTTTCTGCAAACCATCAAAGCTTTTCATGGACCTAGATTATATTCTAAACTCAAGTCGTTGTAGTAAATGTGCATGAGTGTTTTTAGTTAATGCTACCATACGAATGAAGTCGATCGAAAAGTCGATTTCGCTCGATAAATATGCTTATTCCCTGAAGTTCAGACTAAATAATAATTTCGCTTCGTGCTTATTCCCTGAAGTTCAGACTAAATAATAATTTCGCTTCGTGTTCAATCGTTAAAAGCATTTCTACACTTGATTTAAGATCAGATTCATTAACATGCTCCGGATCAATCATTCGTAATTCTTTGGATGCGGCATGCAGATATCGTAGTACTTGTTTGCGGCCTTCAATGCTGTTACTATATTCAGACAAAAAAGTCGCTAGCATCCATAGACAATTCGCTACAGCAACGTGAGAGGCGCTTTTCATTTCAAGATCAATTGCATCCTTTGTTGTGGACCAATTTTGTTGAATATTTTGAATGGAGTCAATTACTGATGATAAAAGTTCCATCGCCTCCGATGTTTGACACATCTTATGAAGACATCGAGCAAGTCCTGTAGCAGCCGCTGGGACATTGGGATGAATGGTTCCATATGAGCTTATCCAGCCTATAAGTGCTTGACGGTAGTGTTCTCCTGCTAGCACCCATGATTCACTGCCTAAGGCCTTTCTCGACGACGTGTATGCAGTTTTATACATCAACTCCTCACAAGAAGCGAACGCAACTAAAGCGTCTGCGATGAAACAAAGAGACAAAAGAAATATAGGATGTTCTGAGCTCAGCACTTTGAGCATAGATCGGCCCATGTAGAATCTCATTTCATAGATCTTCGATTCGAATATCTTTAGAGCATCATTGGCGGTTTCTTGATCATGTATTGAATCGACCATCTCTGGAACATGTCGCTCCATACTTACATATTGATTTCGGCAAGAGTTTTCGTGATCTATCAAGAAAGTATCAAGGTTGCTTCGTGCTCGATTGATAAATGTAACAGCACTTTTATCATCACCTGACTGTATTAAAACGCCGGCTAAGTCTAAATACGATGCGATGGTAAAGGGATGATGATGGGTTACTAAGAGGTGCTCGCATTGCATGACAAGGCTTTGAAGCACTTCCACTGCCGCAGACCAATTTCCTCGAGAAGCATAAAAGGCACCTAATTCCGATAAACACTCCAAACTGTAGCATACTTTTCTTTCGATAGATATATCGATATTAGTCGATCCCGTAAATGGGTTATGCTTTTCTGTATCAAACCGAGCTTTGATAAAAGCTTCTACTACCTGCACGTCTGTAAACCCCTCATTAAAGAGATAACAAAGAGATTTCCAAGCATTTCCATCGAAAGATCTCTTCGCGTATGAAACGCCAGCGGCGATTATGATTTTATTCTGTTTCGGTTCAACTATAATTGTTGGAGCCTTACTCGTCTCTACCTCAACGAAATCAAAAGTCTTCGAGCCAAATAAACTAAGAACGTTTCTAGACTGATAAGATCGATACGCTCTTTGTATCGCTATCGCACTCGTCTCGCGTTCGAGTCGCCATCTTGTCATGCCAGCCTGTAAACGATGTCGACGATACGCTAGCTGTATTTTTGATGCGGCCGAGTTCGGCGTTATTTTGTCCTCTTTTCGTGTGTAGTCAGGCCAGCTACTTTGTGTTTGAAGTGTGGCGTCATTCGACCTATGATGGCTGCTAGATGTAACGTAAACTCGATAGCAGCGCTGAATGGATTGTGCTGCCTTTATTTGTGTATTAGGTAGTGTTTGTTGATGGAGAAGCTGTGTGCGGTGGCGATACCAGGTTTGAATGGTTCTAGTATGATGGTCG
>Ga0169931_10013093_pt1 | contig 11379 bp, 14 predicted proteins | sample Kivu_15m_20L_FD_129675 | JGI IMG/M metagenome (GOLD analysis project Ga0169931, IMG submission 129675) | Freshwater microbial communities from Lake Kivu, Western Province, Rwanda to study Microbial Dark Matter (Phase II) - Kivu_15m_20L... | ecosystem: Environmental > Aquatic > Freshwater > Lake... | reverse complement strand
ATTTATTTAAATAAAAACATAATTCTAGAATTACTTAACCATTTAAGTATAATTATTTAATGATAAAAGCTTTCAATATATATAGATATTTATAATAAATGTAATGGGGATTGGGGATTGGCCAATCCCCAATCCCCAATCCCCAATCCCCAAAGTTAATAAAAAGACACATTATATCCGAAAAAATGATTCCAAGATTATTATAAATTTATCCTAATTATCTTAATATAAAAGAGAAATAAAAAAAATTTTAAGAAAAATCTTAAATATATATATAAGAATTTAATAGTCATAAAAATTTCTTTCTTTAAAGAATTAGAAAGGATTATCTACCTCGAATTCGAATATTTTTTAATAACTAAAATATATGTTCATTGTTAATATTTTCAATTTTTAGACAGTGCTTGTTTTAGCAAGACCTTTTTATTGTTATTCCAACTTAAATTTTTATAAAGTTTAGAAAAAATTCTATCAGGCTCAAATACGGGAATAGAATATTTCAAAATGGCATCATTTAATTTAGGATTTATTTTTTTTAAATCATCGCATTTTATATGAACCAGATCACAAGGTAACAAGGATAAAAAATTCACATCAGTCTTAAACATCCTTGACGCATAATATTCTCCAATCATCTCATATTTCTCAAATTCCATCACATCAATTACTTCATCATACACTGCGAACAATTCATTTTGAGACGTTGTAGCTTCCTTATTTTGCTTATGTTGAATCTGCTTCAATTCATAGACAAATGACTGTTCACTCATCTTGTGAGCATTTTCAAGCAAATATTTGCTGACTTTAATTTGCTTGAAGGCTTTCACATTTCCCTCTTTTAAGAAGTAATAGTCGGTCATGTAGCTTCCATGCCTTATAAAAGGTTCATAGGCATTAATCGAGACTAAATTTGATTTCAACCCTATTCGGATAATGTTTGATATGGGCTCATTTTTGAAAATTGGAATAGACATGTAGAAATTTATCATGTCCATAAGTCTTCTCTCATGCAAATCCTTTACAAAACTTCTATAAACTTTTTTCTTAAACACTACTATATCAGATTGTGAGCTTGGTATTGCAGTAGCCGTTCTAGGGCAGTCGTAAATCAAAGCTAATTCCCCAAACCCGTTACCAGGTAATACAGAGGTTAAAAATTTTAATTTTGTTCTTCCGTTGATTTCGTCGACGTCATATACAAATAAATCTACACATCCTCTTAAAACAAAATAATACCCATCTCCATCATCACCTTGTTTGAAAATAGTATGACCTCTGCTATAAGTTTTGATAAATATTTGTCGACAGATTTCTTTATGAAGATTTGTCATCTTGAACATTTCGAATATCTTAAATTTAGATGTAAGACGCATTAATTCTAATAAATTTTCTTCTGTTCGATTTTCAGAAGGAATGTATAACAATCTTTCGAATCTTTCACGGACGACTTCGAAATCGTCAATGAATGCTTCATCCATTTAATTTTTACAAAATACTTTAATAATGAACTAAATATTTTCATATATTATATTGTTATCTATATTTCAAATACTGATGTACAAAAAATTATATAGGTTATTAATTATGGAAACTTTTGAATTTCGTAATTAAATAATTATACATCTTGTCCAAACGGTCTCCCTGCAACTCTTCTTCCCCGAATTCAGATATATCTATCCTTGATTTTATATTCCACTTCTTCACTTTGAAAAATTCAAGAAAGCCGAATTTTAAAAAATCATAAAGGGGATTCAATTTGAAGAATGAGTATTTATTTTTTCTTAGCTCACCGATTGTAATATTAAATTCCTTGTATTGCTTACATATCTCCACGTTAGTATTAATATCCCCGCTTTTTAATTTTATAATAAAATTATTCACACAATTTTTTATTTTATTAACATGAGGGATAAACGGCATGACATACGATTCATTTTGAGATGTTAAGAACAAATCCTCACTCATTTCAATATCGAAAAATTCTTTGTCAAGATAGGCAAACATCTCTTTGTATTTTCTTTCGGTCAATCGCCATAAGAGATTAGTTTTCTTACAAATTTCTACGACATTTAAAGCAGATATAATAGTAAAGGAAGTTTGTGTATTATTCATTCGTTTGCAATCATAAGCTAAAGCGATGAAGTTCTGGATTGTGAGTTTTTTATTATCAAGATTATTTTGCATTAGAATACAAAGCAGAATATAACATTTAAGTTGCTTTATTCTTGTTTCGAGTTTTTTGAAAGAATCGGGGATCTTCCTTTTAACGATGAATTTGTTATAATCGTTTATTTGTATCGATTCAAAGTACTCATGGTCTATGATACATATTTGCCTAGCGAGTTCTTCTATTTCGTAGCAGAATGGGCCATGTTTTATTAATTGCGTAAAAGAAACGTTTTTATTTAGAATAGGATCTACCATTGATAGGGAAATTAGATCTAACATCGTACTGTTTTCGTTAATACTCGAGGATATTTTTCCTATCATTGCTTGAATTAAGACATTTTTATGATATTTCTTGTGATAAATGTGATACCATTCATTGAAGAAATAATTGATTCTGTTCTTTACATGTTCTTTGTATTCCTCGAATTTTTTACTTTCTCTAGGATTGAATATTGTAATAGGAAATTGTTCAACTAATTTTAAACAGAAAATTAATTCGATGCTTGAGCAGAAAATATTGTATGTAACTAACAAGGGTGAAGTTTTTGGATTTTCGTCAGAGAATATATAATTTTTCAACATTACAAGTAGAATATAATCGTCTTCTTTGTCAAGTATGTAGTCATCTTCTGATTCGAATAGAATATCAATATTCCATTCGTGATTGTGTAAATTATTGTAATAATTTTTATTTATGGAAAGGTTTAAATTGTCTCCCTTTAAGTTTCGTATGTCGTTGAATTTAATAATTTCTCTATCTTTTAAATTAAAATCCGCAAGTAGTGTATCATCATTAAATTTATTTTCTTCAGATTTAACTTCTATAATACTCTGATCAAATACGCTTATTTCTAGTGTATTACCTAAGGTCTCTAAAAATTTTGAAATCGCTCTTGAAAAATATCTACTTCTTCTCAACATTTTTTTGTCATATAGAATTCTAAGTGCGTAGTAATTAAGTGGATTAAGACTAGCTTTTATTTTAGAATCTTTTAAGTAGCTTAGAATTATCTCTGAATATTCCATAAATAATTAAATTATTGATGAATTTTATTATATTTTATATTAAATAAAAAATTTATTTTATTTAAATATGAGCAAATCTCCAGCTATGATAAATCGAGCGAAAAGAATCGCCTATAAACAATTAGTCTGTCATTTTAAGAACAAGGAGTACTCAACTTTTATTCCCAGTAAGCCTGAATTAAATGTGATGAATTATCTGGAAGCCTTTTCAGATAGTAATTTCGATGGAAAATACAAATATTATGATATCGAGATGTATAAAGAAAATGAATATTTGCCTTATGACTATGTATTACACAAAGATAATTTTGAGCCAACTTACACTCTTAAATTTTCAGAATTGAACAAAGACAATTTTTTAGAAAATGCCAAGTTAAATGAAAAGAGACCCTGGTACACAAATTTTGGATTGAATGAGAAGGGCAAAACCACAGATGAATCTCAAAACTTCTTTAATGTTTTGTTGGAAGAATTTCCTCAGTTGAGGATGAGTGAAAAGGATGTCAAGAACAGCCTCGAAATTCCAAATTTAGTAAATACAGAAGCTGCTAAGAGAGCACAGGAAGAAAACACAAAGAAATACACAAATCAATTCTTGTATAATTCTAATTCTGTTTCGTTGATAACCCCTCTAAATTTGCAATCATGGGACAAGTTTTATTATAAGAATTTGCTTACCCAGATATTCTCTCAGTTTACCAGACTAAACAATAAAACAGTTTTAGATGTAGAATACAATATTAAAGGATTACACACCAAAGAAATAACAAGTGATTTTGTATTAAATTCCAATACAAATAAATTAAATATTCCAATTTCAATTGTTGATGACATCGACGAGGTAAAAATATTTGATGGAATAAGAACTGCTCTATATGATTATTACTTCCCTAAATTATACCCGATGTTTTTATATGAGTTTATAGATCCTAATGATACTGACGCAGATACTATTTCAAAGACAAATTTTGTTAATAAGAAAATGTGTAAAATTGTATAATTTAATCACCTTTATAGTTGCAGAATTTAAAAATATATATGAAGAATCCCTTAACGAAAAATTCGATGAAAATTCCTTCAAAAATTTAAACACGCTGAAGGTTCTTTCTAAAACTAGATATGCTATGACTAGAAGAGTGCATATAGGAATTTCTACTTTTAATGATGTGGTTAGATTCAACCTCTACTGGAGACCACCCCATAGGCAGATAGAAAATAAAGCTTCGGTTAGTTGCTCACCTAGCTTTAAATTAGATATTGCACCTGGAGATTCTAAAATTAATAATGAAGAAAATTTTAGGAATGTACTTGATATATTGAACATTTTAACTCACATAAATCCCAATATTTTGGATGGATTATATCATAATTATATCAATAGCCTTGAAAGTTTTGCTAAGATGGATGCTTTAAAGGATATTTATAAGAAATAAGAAAACTATTTAAATATTAAATACTTTAATGAAATTGATAGAAAAATAAATTAATCAAAAATCAACTAATTTTAATTTTATTTAATTTATTATCTCCTGATATAGTGTCTAAAAACGTCCAGCCTTGTATTAGATTTTCATTGCTTTTTAAATTTTTTTTCATATCTTCTATTACATTTTTATTATTTTTAAAATGCCTTATTATTTCTTTAGAATTGTTTCGATTAGTATTTTTGTATTTATTAGGAAATTTAGGAGGTTCAAACTTTTTAGAAAGAATTTTTCTAAAATCTGTATCTGCAAAAAAGGGGTGGGATTTTATCTCATTTGCATCTAATGCTCCTGAACCCAATCTCTTTTGAGGATTTCTATTAAGCAATTCTTTAATAAGACTCTTGCAATTCCTCGAAATTTTTTTAGGAAATTTTAATTTTCCTTCTAAAATATTTGTAAAAAGAGCTTCTTTAGATATCGTTGTGTAAAATGGAGGTATACCTACAAGCAGCTCATACATTAAAACTCCGAATAGATACCAATCAACAGATTTCCCATGGCCTTTCCTGCTCAATACTTCAGGCGCTAGATAAGCTAAGGAGCCACAAAATGATTTCGCAGAAAAATTATCGTACACTCCTTCCTTGCTTAAACCGAAGTCTGTAAGTTTAACATACCCATCTGTGTCTAACAAAATATTATCTGGCTTTAAATCTCTAATTCAACATTTTTAATTAAAAGTTTACCTATATATTATCCCATGTTTATGTAACTCTTCAATAGCCAATAAAATTTGGGCCATGATAATACTTACTGTATCTTCTTGGAAATATGTATGGTGGTTTAAATGATAACTTAAATCCTTGCCCTCACAATATTCAATAATCAAATATAAAAACTCTTCTGTTTGAAATGCATAAAATAATTGAACAATGAAGGGATGTTTAAGAAGTTCAAGAATTTTTCTTTCTGTTATGATGTAATTTATGAGGTTCTTGCTGAGAATCTTATGTTTATTCAAGACTTTCATCGCAAATTTTTTTTTATTTTTAGTGTGATCCACAAGATATACTTTACCGAATGAGCCTTCGCCTAATAATTCTATTATCTTAAAGGAGCTTATATCTACTTTTTCATCTCTGAAAAATTCTATATCTTTATATTTACTACTTATTAAGTAACAATCACTTAGAAATTTATTAGAAACAGTTTGATCTCTATATAATATTTTTTTTATATTATCCGCCCTGTTATTGTGGTAGATTGAATTACCGATCAATTGTCGTGAATAATTATTTCGCAAGGAATTAACCTTCTCTAAGCCAAGACAATTTAAGAAAATCTACAAAAAAATTATATCTAGTTTAGATTTACTTTAAATATTTCTGTATTACATACAATATCTAAAGGAGTTTCCCCATATATGTTTTTTATATTAAGCATCGTTTTGTTATATATTAGTAATTCCACTATTTCTTTATAACACATTCTAGAAGCATAATGTAGGGCAGTGTTATTGTCAATATCCACGCTATTTATTACTGCACCGCATGATAGGAGAAAATCTGTGATGTCAAACTCTCCCGCTATTACTGCTAAATGAAGTGGTCTCCTTTTCATCGTTGTTTCTGATTCAATATCTGCTCCGTGATCAAGCAAAATTTTTACTGTTTCAAAATGTCTATTAATAATTGATATATGAAGAACTGTGAAATCGTGAAGATATTTTCTGTTAATGTCAGGTTTCATGTCGTCATGGTATTTTTTATGAAAAAATGATAAAACTTTTTCATTATTTCCTTGTTCGCAAGCTTTAAAAAAAATTATATTAATTGATTCTTTAATTTTTGATTCATCTGTGTAAGAAGACAAGAGGGAAAATATTTTTTCGGATTTCGACTCTTGTAAATTATTGATATTAAAAGATGTTTTTGTGTCATCAACTTTAAGAAAATTTATCACATCATCATCTAAATTTTCTGATATATACGTTCTTCGTATAAATTTTGATTCTTCAGGTTCTTCTTGAAAAGAGACACTCAACTCAATTTTATTCTTATTTTTTTAAAAATATTTCTAAATACCTACTTGTGTTTTTAAAATTTCCATTTTGAAATTATTTTTTTAATATCAAATAATATGATGATTTCAATCCAATGATCAAAGTGATGATATAAAGAAAATAGTAATTTAAAAATTTTCCTAGAGTCAGTCTCCTGATTCATTCAAAATTTACTTGTTTCAAATATTATAATTATCTATCGTTCATTAAATGTGTGACATTATATTCAGGTAAAAAAGAATTTCCCTCATAAATGAATTAATTTACATATGATAATGTTTAGTTCTGAAATTATATAATTTATATTAAAATTATTAAAAATTAATAATGCATTTTTATAAAAAGAAGTTGCTTTACATTTTATTTTTATCATTCTTGCTAGGATTGGCAAATAATAGATTCAGTCGAAGCGTATAATTTTAATGATTAAATTTAGAGTGTTGGGAAAACAAAATCAAATTTGGAAGCTGTCAAGAATGATTCAAGGATTGAAGAAATACCTGGTAAAATCTCAATTTAAAGAATGATAGTAAATCAAAAAGAAAATCCGGCTGATCTTAAAAATTTGAAAATTAAGCCAGTCATTAAAGAAGAAAATTCAATTTTATTGAAAAAAGAAAATGTGGAAGTTAAACCAGTCCCGGACAAGACAACCGAGCAGAATTTAGCTTCTTCTGATGGAATTCAAAATATAAAGAATATTAAATCTGAAAATGAAAAACCCCTTAATGAAAGACCCAAATCTGAAGGAAATGTTAAGAAAGCTGAAAACCCACATATAGATATCAACCAAGCTGTTAATTCAACTCCAACTGCTGTTATTAATCAAGGTGAAACTGAAGTTAATAAAAATAGCTCGAAAATTGATAGCCCAACCTCAAATGAAAATATATTGCATTCTGATTCTAATATTTCTGAAAAGGAAAAACAAGATTCGAAAAGAATAAAATCAGAGAAAGAAATAAACGTTAGAAATTTAAATATAAAAGAGAATAGTGAAAATTTAGGCGATAACCAGAATTCTAAAGATTCTGAAGGACAGGATAACGCTAAAACAGGTGATACTAAACCTGCACTTGATGCAAATAAAGAATTTTATGATAAGTTAAAGGTGAATGAAAAAATCGCAGTCAATATTTTGAAAGAAACTGAAAAAATCATAAAAAATGAAAATCAAATACAACCTTCTTTAACTACTAAGTCTTCAGAAAATCAAGAGCTAAATAAAGAAATCCCATCTCGAAATCAATCATCGACGTCTAAGCCTTCAGCAAATGAAGAGCCAAATAAGGTGATACCTTCTCAACATCCATCATTAACATCCAAGCATGAAGCAACTAAAGAAATCCCCTCTCAAAATCAATCCTCAATACCTAAACCTTCAGAAAAGGAAGAGCCTAATAAGGTAATCCCCTCTCAAAATCAATCCTCAATACCTAAACCTTCAGAAAAGGAAGAGCCTAATAAGGTAATCCCCCCTCAAAATCAATCCTCAATACCTAAACCTTCAGAAAAGGAAGAGCCTAATAAAGTAATCTCCTCTGAAAATCAATCTTCAACACATAAGCCCTCAGCAAATGAAGAGCCAAATAAAGTAATCTCCTCTGAAAATCAATCTTCAACAACCACAGTCATATCATCTAATAAAAAAGAAAATGAAAGCTTTGCTTATGAGGCCAAATCCTATCTTAACAATTTCCTTGATCATCCATTCGATGTCACTAAGAATCTTACTTCGTTCGTTATAAAGCCTTTCAACTCAATTTACAACGACTTAAGTAAGCCAAACGAAAAAGGTATTTAATATTATATAATGATAGCAAATAAAAATTTCTTGAATATATACATCATACCATCCCTAAAAGTATTCGCTTTCTTTTTCTCTATCATAGCAGTAATCACATTTACTATTTACGCTAGCATGATAGGAGGACACATGTTAGCTAAGAAGTTTTTCAAAAACAAGCAATACAATAACATTGATAAAAGTACGTTTTTCAAAAAGAAATTAAATCTTAAAGGCCGAACAAAAAGGAATCCAAACAATGTGAACTACAACGAGTTATTCAAAGATAATGAAGAAAAATTCCAGTTGATCAAAAATGGAAAACAGTATTCTGAAGTGGATGACGAATATGAGAACGAATATGACGATAAGCATTGCAAAAATCTGGATGATTTCCTAAACAGAGTAAATGAAAGAAAAGAATTCCAAAAATTCTTTGTGGAAGATAATGGAAATCCTAAAGAAAATCCCAAAGCAAATTTTAATTCAAAGTGTGATAATAAACTCAATAAAAATGTGAATGAGGCCATCCATGACAATAAACATATAAGCATCGTTTTAAAGAACAATGATGAGAATTTGATCATGTTTGATGATCAATCCGAAAAAATTTTTAAGAGAACTCCTGAATTGAAACATACTCCTATTGAAAAAGAAAAAACAGAAGATCAATACGAGGAGCAAGGCAAGCTTTATAATGACAGCTTTGATATAAGAAAGAAAAATCCCAGTCTATATTATAAAACTCCATTAGCAAATATAAGAAAAAACACTATGTCTAGTCAGAAATAAAAACTTTAAAGTAAAATAAAAAATTAGAAAGAAAAATTCTTTATTTTATTTTTTTTATTTATTTTATTTTTATTAATTGATGATAAATTTAAAATTAAAATTTACTAATTATTTCAAAACAAAAGCACTTCACAATTTAGTAAATAGATATAATACAAATAATAATTGGGCTATTATAACTGGATGCACATCAGGAATAGGTAGATCTTTTGCCGAAATTCTTAGCGAAAATGGGACTAATTTAATTTTGATTTCAAGAAACGAAGAAAAATTAAAAATTCTTCAAGAAAAATTAACTCTTAGTAATAAATATACCAATATAGAAACTCTTATTTTACCTTGGGATTTTTCAAATTCAGAAATGTATTCCAACGAAAATATGAACAGATATATAGAAGAATTTTCAAAAATGAATATTCGTTTGTTAATTAATAATGTCGGAGAAAGTTCATACGGAGGGGATTTTATAAATGAAGATTTAAATAAAACGAAAAGCATAATTAACGTAAATATCATGTCAAATATTTTTATGACAAAGTTATTTGTAAAAAGTCAAGTAAAGTATTCGAAGAATCGTTTAGATCCTGAGGACAGTAATAAGTTTAAAAGAGGGATCATAAATATTTCTTCATATTTTGGGAAAAGAGCTGTTCCAGGTGTAACAACGTATTCATCATCAAAAGCCTTTGTATCAAATCTTTCGGAATGCCTCTATTATGAGCTACAGGATAATAAGAAAGAAATAAATTGCGACATTCTTTGTGTAAATCCTCTTTTTGTAAAGACTAACATGGTAAGAAAGTGGAAAGATAGTAAATATCTAATAACTCCAGAGGAATTAGTTTATAGCTCCTTTAACAAACTTGGTGGACTTAAATTTCAAATTTATGGAAGTTGGAAACATTCAATTCAATCATTTCTTCTAAATCTGATACCAAATTTCATTTTTTGTAGATTAATTCATAATTTTTATAAAAAACAATATGAAAAATTATTTGCAAGACGGAGAAGAACATAAATAATACCAGCTAAAGTAACTGTATTGATTATGAATGATTGAATATTATTTTATTCTTTTGTATTAATTATGTTGATTGAAAAGTATCATTTTCTTGTTTTATTAAATTAAACATTAAAATTTAAATGAATGGAAATGATAGAAATGAAAACGTAAGCGAAGAATCTGGGTATATTTCGAATTTAGAAAACGGTACAAGCGATAGTAAGGTAGAAGATATTTCTAAACTGATTAAAGAAATATTAAGAATAGTCCATCCGAATCTTAAAGATGATATAATGTGTAAAAATTAAATAAATTAAATTAAATTATAAAATATAAATTCAAATTTTAGTAAAAACACCGCTTAGATATGCTAAGGCCTTGATGGAATTTACGCAAGGGTACAATGATGATATAGATAAAATTGTTTCTGAGGCTATTTTTGAAAACGAAGATTACACAGATATAATAAAAATTAAGAAAATAAATTTCAATTCTATTTGTGAACATCATCTATTGCCTTTTCATGGTGAATGTACAATAGGTTATGTCCCGGATAAATATATCTTAGGTTTGTCGAAGTTCTCAAGAGTGGTGCAATCCTTATCTAAAAAGCTTCAATTACAAGAGAGATTAACTCGTGAAATTGGTGAAACTATAAATAGAATCCTCAAACCTGCGGGAGTTGTTGTAGAAATGAATTCTATTCATTCATGTATGTGTTTTAGGGGTGTCAAATCTTTTAATTCTGAAACGAGTACCATATACACGATTGGATCTATGAAAGAAAATGAAAACCTTGCTAAATATTTTAGAATGAAATAATTTTATAAATATTAATGAATTTTAGTTATGATATTAGGTTATATAATTTATTTTTTTGTAAATTTTTATTATAAGACCTTTAATATTAATATTTTACAGAATGCGGATAAAATTTGTCCTGGGGATTGGGGATTGGGGATTGGGGATTGGGGATTGGGGATTGGGGATTTGGGGATTGGGGATTGGCCCAATCCCCAATCCCCAATCCCCAATCCCCATTAGATTTTACTATTGAATTAAAATTATTAATTTAAAGAAATTTTTTTTAAAATATTTATTTTTTTATTTTCAT
>Ga0169931_10013092_pt1 | contig 11382 bp, 7 predicted proteins | sample Kivu_15m_20L_FD_129675 | JGI IMG/M metagenome (GOLD analysis project Ga0169931, IMG submission 129675) | Freshwater microbial communities from Lake Kivu, Western Province, Rwanda to study Microbial Dark Matter (Phase II) - Kivu_15m_20L... | ecosystem: Environmental > Aquatic > Freshwater > Lake ... | reverse complement strand
AAGAATTCAGCCTCTCTGAAAAATAATAACTCTCGATAAAAATTTTTGAAGATAAAAAATCGTACGCATCATAATTCCTTTTCTCCTCAATATTAAAAAACTAGCATGATTGATCTACATGAATAGTATAATTCTGATGATTAATATGATAAGATCAAATGTTAGAAAGAGTCACAAAAATAGAATAGTATATAAAATTTGATTAAAATTATTTATGAAAAGAATGAAAAAGAAATAATAAACCAATTATAAATGTGTAAAATATGATGAGAAATGATTTTTTACTTTTTAATTATATATTTTTTAAATATAATATTCAAATATAAGAATTATTCTTAATGATTAAATAGTAAAAAAAAGAAGTTTTAAATATTGACTTATGCAATTAATGATGTTTTGACCAAAATGATAATATAATTATAACATATAAATAAGATTATATTATTTTTATAATGATAGTCCCTGACGGATAATAAAAAAGATTAGTCGAATCATACAAAACTACTAACAAACAACTTAGAAAACAATTATAAAATTTAAATAATTAAATCGATAAAATAATATCTGCAAAAACCAATCGATTAGGATTGAAAAAATCACCTCAAGTCGATAAGAATATCTTGAAAACAAACGACATAAAATTACTCCAAGTTGAAGTGGATAATTTAAGAAAAAGAGCAGAACATTTGAATAGAGATAATGAAAGTTTAAAATAAAAAACAAAAGTAAATTACATGTAAAGGGCTAAATAGCTTGAAGTTTTATTATAACAAAAAAGTACATTATTATCTTAACTAAGTAATATAAAAACAAAATTTGAAGAAATAAGTATATTATTATGAAAAAGGTATTCAGACATTAAACACAACAGATATAATGAACGAATAAATGAAACTGTACGATAAAATTTAGCAACTTAATCAATAATTAATAATGGCAAAGAAAATTTAATCAGAGTTGATGAAACAAGTTTAAGATAAAAAGATAAAATAACAAAAAAAGACAAATTTTATAAATTAATCAGTTTAGAAAAATAATGAAAAACAAAAATAAGTTAATAAATTAAATGCATCAAAGATAGATTTACCAATTACTCATAATAATAAAAAATAAAAAGAGATATCATAGTAATAATGGAAGACTTTAAAAAAATAATTTTTATAGTTAAAATAATCAAAACAAAGATAATAAACAAACTTAAATTAGATTAATGATAACTTAAGAAACTAGATAAGAAATTTGTAATTAAAAATGAAGCATAAAAAATCAACTATAGAAAATATATATTCTCATTAAATAAAGCGTAAGGAAAGGAATTATTCTACTTTAGATAATTCTTCAAGAAATTTAAAATAATAAAATATAAGATATCGTAATAAAAATAATAAATATACTACTAAAAATTGATTGATTTATTAATTATTTTAATATATAAGTATGGCTTTATATGATTTATATATTGATTATATGATCACCATAAAAGATGTCTTTGGAACCAGTTTGGTTGATAATCTTTGTTATAATCCCAATTTAATAAGAATTTACGAGCTTATTACCACCAAAGAAGCAACATTGAGAATCCTAAGCCAGGAATTCCTAACATAAAGAATGGAAGTGGTCTTCCTCCAAAAACTTAATTGATTCCTGGGCAATAAACTAATAATATAAATAGACATGTTTAAACTGTTACACCACCAAACATATGATAGTTAGGTCCTGATAAAGTTAATGACATCTAAATAAATAAAAAAATACTTTTCTTGATTTACAAGCAAATACGTTTGACCATTGAATCATGACTATTGTAACAAAATATCCTGATTGAGCATAGAAAATAGTTTATGCTGTATATGCAATTTGATATCCAGTAATAGGACTGACAGTATGAAGAACATCATCATAATCTGGCCAGGTAAATATTGGACAAAAACCACTACTAAGAGGGCAATTACCACAAGTAACATAAGCAGCTCTAAGATCTACACTATTAGTAATTGGAGAATACCAATTAGGATAACCTTGGTTGGCTTGAACATTATATTGTACATCCTTGCATGTTTGATTAGGATTACTAGTATAATAATTAGGATTAGTATAACCTAAGAATGGAGCACTTGTATTATATGTAGTTGCTGGATCACCAAGATATGTATCATAGAATATGCTTCCACCAGGAAGATATGCAGGTTGACTCAATAATTCGAAATAAATTCTGAAAGGAAAACCATAACAAGCCATAATGACATTATATGTAAAGAAACCTCCACATGTAGCGATTTATCCCATATTACCATATGCGTGACCTAATAATTTTGCAGAGACCAAATGCTCATCTGGTTTACGAGGTCTTCTTGTCATAATATCGACTTAAGCTTCTTCATAGGCTAGAGATAAAGCTGGATATATATCTGTTCCGACGCAAATACACAACATAAATATGTTTGATAAAGGTAATGGTATTTGAACTAAGACCAATGCAATAAAAGGCCATATTTAAGTCATATTTGAAGTTAAAAGATAAACAATAGTTTTTTTAAGGTTATCAAAAATTTTTCTTCCTTCTTATACACCATCGACTATAGAACCAAAATCATCATTTAAAAGAATCATATCTGCAGCATCTTTTGTGACATCAGATCCTGAAATACCCATAGAAATTCCTATATCACCTTGTTTAATAGCTGGACTATCATTTACACCATCACCAGTAACACCAACAATTGCACCTAATCTTTGATTAGCTTTGACGATTGTTAATTTTTGAGCTGGGGTGGTTCTGGCAAAAACAATTTGTTTCTTTTTACACCAAGTATCAAGAATTTTATCACCTTGTTATTACCCTTATTAATAAGCCTTGACAATCATATCACCATGAATAACAATAGCTTTAGCCCTTTCTAAAGCTTATGCAGGGCTAAATCCTTCTTCTTTTAAATCTTCATTTGTTTTCATTGTTATAATACCGATTTGTTTTGCAATAGCTGCTGCTGTTGGTGGTTGATCTCCAGTGACCATGATGACTTTAATACCTGCTGATTGACATTTTTTAATAGCATAAGGTACAGATTATTTTGGAGGATCCATCAAAGAAATAAGTCCAACGAAGATGTAATTTTACATAGGGAAGTTAAAATTATCAGGAGCAGAAGTATTGAACATGAAATTTTAATGATAAGTTTATTTATTTAAAGGTAACATAGCAAATCCTAAAACTCTTTATCCGTTTTTACCAAATCTTAAGTTTACAGCCTCGAATTTTTTCTTTTATTCTTAATCAATTGTTTTGTATTTTCCTTCAAATAAAGTTCTACCACAATATTTCCATATTTTTTATGGAGCTCCTTTTATATAAGCTACCCAAATATAATCAGGGCCTTCATTTCTTACAATAGATAAAGCATATTTGTTAGTAGAATTGAATGACATTTTAGATTATCCGTCTTTACTTTTACCATAAGGATAAAGATTTCTAGTTGTAGTAATTTCTTGAATAGTTTGATAAAATTTAATTAAAGCTGTTTCTGAAGCATCACCCATAGTTGGAGCATTCATATATTTAAACCCAGGTTATCTAATCTTTTCTTCAGTTACATCAAATTTAGCTTAACTGCAAATCATAGCAGTATGATGTAAAATTACAAAAGAAGGATCTTGTTAATCATATTCATATTGGAAATCAGTACCTTTAACTTATTTGCTATGAGCTCTAACAACATTTCCATCATACCATAAATTTTCTACTGTCATTTTATTTTGAGTCAAAGTTCCAGTTTTATCTGAACATATACAAGATGTTGATCCAAGTGTTTCAACAGCCTCAAGATTTTTAACCAACACTTGTTTCTCTGCTAATTTTTTGGCTGTAATAGCTAAAGAAATTGTAATACATGCTAATAAACCTTCAGGAACATTAGCCACTAATATACCAATACCAAAAATAATACATTGAAGAGCACTATAATGAACAACGAAATAAGCTAGTAAAAAGAAAATAACTCCAAGAGTAATAGCAATAACAGTAATAATTAGCACAAATCTGTCTAATTAAACTCTTAAAGGTGATTTTTGAGTTCCACCAGTTGCTGCTAAATCAGCGATTTGACCCATGAAAGTATTACCACCAATTTGAATAACTAATCCTCTTCCTCTTCCTTCTCTACAAAGAGTTCCAAAAAATGCCAAATTTTTTGTTTATAAAGGTTGATCAGGATGAGTGCAGTCAGGAGATCTCAAAAGTGGTTCGACCTATCCAGTCAAAGCTGAATTATCAACTTTCATTTAAGCTGACTTTAAAATTCTGATATCAGCTGGAATTTTTTATCCACTTATTAATTAAATAATATCACCTCTAACTAATTTTTAAGCAGGAATTTGTGTTATTTTTCCATCCCTTAATACTTTAGTCACTGATGGCAACATATTTTTGAATCCCTCCATCAAAGCTTAAGATGAAGCAGCTTGTGCAAAAGTAATAATACCTGTAATCAAAATAACACCAATTAAGACAAATCCTAAGACTAAGTTTGGTAAATTTCCAAAAGGTTGAACTATATATGTAATAATGCATAAAATTGATCCTACCCATAACATAATAGCGAACCAGTTGGCCAATTCTTTTAAAAATCTGATCCAAGCAGGAGTTTTCTTTTTTTCTGGAAGTTTATTATCACCTTATAATAAATTTCTTTGAGTTGCTGCCTAAGAGGTCAAACCTGTCTAAAGATTAGTTCCAAATCTATAGCAAAGTTCTTCAAGAGGAATTCTATGTTAATCCATCTTTGAAATTTAATTAGCCTTTTAATCTTTCTTTTGATTGTCTGCCTATTTTTGATTAGTAGGAGCAGCTTTATAATTATAAAAATACTCTTCATTTGTGGTGGTTTTGGCGCATCGGGATTTAATCCACGTTCTATACGTGATGTTTTTCTTTGTTTGGTAATCTCAGCTTAATTTTCCATTTTTTGCTTAAGATATTGAAATTATCTAGCAATAGCTGTAGATGTTCTTGGTCTATCAACATCTGGGAGCTAGATGTTATTTTTGCCCTTAGTTTATCTCAACTATATGCCTTCTTGCTTATTATTTTTAGACATGTTGATCTTCAATAAATAAATATAATATCAAGATTAATTAATGCATTTGATATCCTAAAATCAACATTATTTCTGATCGAAAAATATAAAAATAATTTTATGTTTTTAGCTCTTTATGAGCATATTATTCAATCTTTTAACCTTAATTAAATCTCAATCATATCTTTTTCTATTTCTTAAGAATTTTTATATTCTAAAATTTTTATTTATTCATATTGGCAATATAATTATAAATTACATATGACTGATTAACCAAAAATTCATGATTTTCGTCATACAATTTGCGGTCCATTTGATTTACAATTTACAAAAAAATTTTTAGGCAAAAAATCAGAATCCTTAAGTCTTCTTAGGTAAAGAATAATAAAGGCTCATTAATTATAAACCAAAAGAAATAATGCATTTTCACAATAAAACTTGCTTCCAAGAATAAAATAAATTTAAAAAATAACAAAGTAATCAAAACCTGTTAAAAAAAGAAAGATTAAAATGAATCAATATGTTGATGGTGTCAGTGATTTATAATTATACATTACAAAAAAATTAATTAATCAAAAATCAACTCAACAAATTGTATCTAAACTATAAAAGTAGCAAAAACTTCATAATCCATTTTCAAATGGAAATGGTCTAACTTCAAGAAAAGCAGTTTAATTTTTTTCTAAAACATAGAATGTATTTAATCAACCAACTAAACAGTCAAAAATTGATGAAAAATCATCAAAAACTATGTATGCTGGTTAAAATAAATGGGTAAGTGACAAATAATTTACAAAAAAATTTGATAAGTTTATAATAATGAAATAAAATGAATAGGCTTTTTCAATAGGTAAAACTGATAACAAATAATAACAAATTATGACAAAAGATTAGATAAAACATCAATTATCATCAGATAAAAATACTTTGTAAACTATTGTAAAGAAAATGATACACGAACATAACTATTAGACTGAACTATAAGTTTAATAAGATCAAAATATAAAAAAGGGAGAAATAAATGAAATAGATCATTCTATAAACTCTATAGCATCTATGCAATCTGAAGTAAAAGATATACATTGGATCATGAAATCTTGTGAATAGTTATAGAAGAAATTCAATATCAAAAAGAAAAAAAAGAAAGATAATACAAATATTAAAATAAAAATATGATAATTTATATAACTCTAATAAAATTAAACGCTTTTTTTATTTATATAATATTTTTCATATAATTGTCTAATATATTATACATTCTTCTATATAATCATCTTAATTTGTTCTATTTTATATATTTTAGAAATAGTTGATAATGCGAAGTATACATAAAAACAATTTAAATAACTCTTTAGTCTAATTACCAAAAATATACTTTAGTAAATCTATCTCAAACTAAAATTCAAAGCTATGCAAAACTAACAATCGAATCTTTCCACCATATGATACTTATGAAACTTAAGTATCACCTAAAAAATCATATTAAAATTATATAAATCCATCAAACAATTTAAGTTCTAGAGTAGAAATGCTTTAATATAAATTTATTCTCCTATAAAAATAACAAAATCGTAATTTCAATGTAACATTTTTATTACATAGAAACCATATCCCTTCCAAGATTTAAGTAATATTAATACATCGAACCAACTACATACTTCAAATTAACTAAACGAAATGAGAAGATAATTACTTTTTGATTTATCATCACAAAAATAATAAATAAGAAATCAAAACATGAAAGTCTAACAAATGAATATGGTTCAAATGAGAATGCAATCATAGATGAGATAACTGCTCAATCAACAAAAAATATAAACAAATATGAAGATATCAACACAAAATTAATAGATAAAAGGATCTTAAATGTTCAAACAAAAAAGATTTGATTATCAATATTAAAACATAAAAAGTAGCATGACTAGTATGCAATCTAAACTATAAAACGATATATAAAACAAATTCAAACTATAAATACATGCAAGACAGCATATGACGAAATAATTAAAACAAATAAAAGAGCAGCTACAATCATAAATAAGACAAGATAAAGAGAATAATAATAAATTTATGAAAGAACTCAAAGATTCTCTTTATGTTATCAAATAAATTGTCAATAAAGATAAACAATACATGTAATAGGCTATAGAAAACATGAGTAAAGAATACAATCATAACATGTCAAGTAAATTATATATTATATAGATTTTAATAAAAAAGTAGTAAGTTGTATACAATAAATAAATAACAAATAGCATAAAATGATACAGAGAATAGATCAATTAAAGAGCTAATTTTCAGGATATAAAATGGCAAACACTCAACAACTATAACAATATAAATCAATCGTCCTAAATGTTCAAGACGCATAATTATAAAACACTCAATCAAGGTATTTAACAAGCACTACATCAAAAATCTATAATATCGACACAATTCGTTAGTAATTATAATAATGGAAAGACTTGACATAACAAAAAAATCTAAATATCTACAAATAGATAACAAACACCATGAAGCAACTTAAAATTTAATCAAAAAAATAAATAGACACTATGCTACGTGATCACGAATAGATGAAAAAACATAATAAAGACATTAAGAACTTGCTTAATAAAAGACTAGATAAATAAAAGAAATAGATAATTGATTGCATGAATAAATAGTTAGATATTCTATTAGATCAAATATAAAAAATTAATTAACTTGTATATAAAGGTAAATAATAAAATGATAATAATATTATGAATGCGATTAATAAGTAACATTAAGCCTTAATTAAAAAACAAGAAGAATAAAAATAGATAATAATGAATAAAATTTAATAAAATATCAAAAAAATATAAAAAATATAAAAAAATATTAGTAGTTCTTTTTAGAAATAAATGCACCAAATTAAAAATTAATTGTAATAAAGCAAAAAATAAAATAAATTATTTTAAAAAAATATTAAAGAAGAATTTAATAAAAATTAATAAAATAATAATCTTAAGAGATAATAAACAAAAAAATAACTTATAGGAATGATTAATAAATCTAAATAAATCAGTCTGAAAGAAGTTAATACTTTAATAGCTAACTAATAAAAAAAGAATAAATAAAATATGGACAATATTAAAAAAGATTATAATGATTTTAAGAAAAAAATATAAAATTCAGTATAAATAATTAATAAAACTCAGTAAACTAGCACATAAAAATTAAACAACTAAAACGCATAAATAAATAAAAAAATTGCCAAAGTAAAATAATAAATAACTGCATCAATGAATTAAATAATCAACAAAAGCAAAAAAGATAAATAATCTGGATAATCATTATTAAAACAGTCTCTATAATCATTAAAAAAACAAAACTAAAGTTAAATAACTTCTTTAAAACAAAAAATATAATAAAAAATAAAATAAGCTAAAAATTAATCATTATAATCATCAAAAAAACAAAATTAAAACTAGCTAAATTCACTTAAATCAAAGATATAATAAAAAATTAAATAGACTAAAAATTAATTAATGACAACTTTAAATAAAAAATAATAATAAAATAAAAAGAAATAATAATAAGCTAAAATTAAGAATCAATAGTTTGATAAAAAAATATAATAAATGTCTGTAAAATTAAAAAATTAAATTGTTAATTAAATAAAATCAAGTTAAAACACAAAGAATACCTAATTAAAAAATTTGATTGAACAGTCGAATATTAAAATGATAAAATCTATGTAATAATAGTCATTAAAGACTAATAAGAAAATATAAAAGTCTAAATCATAGTTAGAATAAAAAATTTAAGGAAAATTCAAAACTAAATTATAATAAGATAAATTGAAAAATTAAGAATTTGATAAAAAAATGTCACAAATTTCTCTTAAAATAACAACTTAAATCACTAATTAAATTAAGTCAAATTAAAATGCTAAAAATACTTAGTATAAAAATTTAATCGAGCAATCTAAAACAAAAATGCTGAAATTATTATAATAATAGTCATTAAAAACTAATAAAACTATATAAAAATCAAAATCTTAGCTATAGTAAAAAATATAATTAAAATTCAAAGGTAAAATATAATAAGATAAATCAAAGAGCCTATAAATTGATAAAAAGATATCATAAATATCATAAATATCAGTAAAATTAAAAAATTAAATAAATAATTAAATAAAACTTAATTAAACTACAAAGAATACCTAATATAAAAACTTGATTGATCAATCTACAAGCAAAATAATGAAATCTTTGTAATAATAATCAGCTAAAACTAATAAAAAGCTATAAAAATCAGTATCATAGTTATAATAAAAAATATCATCAAAGCTGAAAGGTAAAGTATAATAAGATAAATTAAAAAATCAAGAGATTGATAAAAAAATATCATAATTATCCACAAAAATAAAAAGCTAAATCAACAATTAACTTAAAAGTAGCTAAACTACAAAAAATACATAGCTTAAAAATTTAATTGAACAATCTAATACTAAAATGATAAAATCTTTATAATAATAATCATTAAAAACTCATAAAAAAATATAAAAATCAAAATCATAGTTATAATAAAAAATCTAAAATAAATTAAAAGGTAAAGTATAATAAGACAAAGTAAAAAATGATTAATTTGATAAAAAGATTAATGAATTATCCTCAAAAATTAAAGCTTAAATCCAAACTGACATAAAAAACAAATAAAAACTTGATAAATAAAAAGAAAATTCAATAAAATTATAACTTGATAAAAAGATAGAAGTGTCTATTAATAACATTAAAAAATAGATGTAAGCTAATGTATTAAAATAAGCTTAAAAGAATAAGAAATATATTGATGATAGTTTATAAAAGAAAAAAGCAGCTTAAACTTAAGCAAAGACTAAAGATGCATAGTTAAATAAAAAAATATAAGTATAAATAGTCAATATAAAAAAATAAATATCATCATAATTTTCTAAAGATAAAAAGATACTTAGTGATTAACTGAATAAATTAAATGCTGAATTATTGAAATTGAGAACATAGATTGATGGAAAATTCAAAAATTAAAATACTTTAATAGAAAAAAATAATAATTAATTAAATTTAAAGATATAGAAAAATAGAAACTAATGTTAAACTAAATTTGCTTAACTAAAAGGGGTTAGCTTGAATAATCTAAAAGAAAAATAAAAATAAGCTTAGAGTAATTTAGCTAAAAAACTATCTATTATGAAAAATTAAATTGTACAAATGATGGAGTAGAAAAATACTACTAATGAGACTAAAATATCATAGGTTTCAAAAGAAATAAAATAATTTGCTGTAAAGAATGAAAATTCTAATAAATTCATATATAAAAGTCTATAGACTCATTCAAAAGAAGTTAAATAACTGATAAACAAACTATAAGCTTCATTATTTACATAAAAAAGCAAAAATACAGCAATAATTTCAAAGGTATAGTCAGATATAAGGGATATGTCTGATTTTATGATGAATATGGCGGCTTAACTCAAACCTAGTAAATGATTTATTTCTTTATTATTATATTCGATACATAATATTTATTCAATAAAAAAGATATAAATCATAATTGTTCACAAAAGCCTATTTAATATAATTTTTAAGCTTTTGATCATTTAAATTCAGATTTTTATCTAAAATTACATTCACATTTAGTACATCTGACTGTTTTAGGAACTCATATAATTGTCGACAAATTTGGATATTTAGTCTAAACTCGTTTCAGGAGGATAATATCCTATAACTTTGCCTTCTGGAGTCAAAAAGAATTTAGCAAAATTCCATGGTATAGGCTTTAAATCATTTTCATTTTTAGTTTGAAATTATTTAGTATTTTTTCTAAGATAAACAAACAAAGGATGACTATTATTTCCATTTACTTATATTTTTTATAGAATAGTAAATTTAGCCCCAAAGTTTTTAGTGGCAAATGAAAATATTTCTGAATTAGTTCCAGGTTCTTGATTATTAAATTGATTGGAAGGAACTGCCAATACTTAAAATCCGCTATCCTTCCATTTATTATGTATTTTAACTATTTCTGTATAATGATCGTTTGTGAAGCCTCATTCACAAGCCACATTTACTATCATAATCAATTTCTTTTTTTGTAATTGTTTCATATCAAATTATTTTCCCCATATATCATTTATCTTTATATCATAAAAATCATTGGGTACTTCTTTAACAAAGTTTTAAGTCTTATCTACTTATGATTTATAAACAAGTAATCCTAAGATGCAACCCAAAATTGCTCTTATCATATAAAATGATAATAAAAAGTATAAAAATATAAATCATTAGGGGTTGGGGTTGGGGTT
>Ga0169931_10013090_pt1 | contig 11383 bp, 10 predicted proteins | sample Kivu_15m_20L_FD_129675 | JGI IMG/M metagenome (GOLD analysis project Ga0169931, IMG submission 129675) | Freshwater microbial communities from Lake Kivu, Western Province, Rwanda to study Microbial Dark Matter (Phase II) - Kivu_15m_20L... | ecosystem: Environmental > Aquatic > Freshwater > Lake... | reverse complement strand
GCAACAGTTGCTTCAAGTTCTTGCCCAACTTTAAAGGTGTTTTCCTGTTTAACTGCTTGAAGCTCCATTTCTCGTTCTGACGCAACAGCAGCGGGTCGCTCAATCTCTCCAGTTGGTACTCCTTTGTCGTAGTACTGCACCAGGCGAGCCGCCCAGCTCAAAATGTGCAGCATTCTGGGGGCATCATCTTTATAGTTCTCTAAAAACTGACTACACCCTGCATCTAGGCTTTGGTAGTAGACCTGCGTTCGCTTGCTATGGCCGATCGCATTGCCATGACGTGCCAGAGTCTTCAGATAGTCAAAAAACTTCTTGCCAGCTGCTGGCTCATCCTGGCGATCGCGCAAGTAGCTAATTGCCTTGCGCAACTCATTCACATCGGTGCCTTCAATCACTAGCTGCCGGGCGATCGCATCGGCAATCTGCCACTGGGCTTCAGTAAATTCTTCGGTTGCCAGCATTAGTACATTCCCTCCGGTGCAGTGCGGTCAGTGGGCCAGCGCAAAATCTCCGCCAGTTCTGTTAGCTGGGATAGCTCCACCAGTTGACTGGCCTTCGCTGCCTGGGTCACCTGTTGAATAAACCGCATTACCGCTTCGCCGGTCAGGGTTTCGGCCTCGGGTGGGTCGTAGTTGGTGTAGCGATCGCGCACATCTTGCGTCACTTCCAAGGTTGGCACCGATATCTGCACTGTCCCCATGCCCACTGGCTTGCCGCCGCCTAGCTTGAGCGCCATGGGGTACTGCAAATCTTGCCCTAGGGCAATTAGCAATGTTCCCATCTGCGCCTCGCTTAAGTTTCTAAAGTGCAGCTGGGCTTTAAACACATATTCTGTACCGGCCTGCTGTACAGGAATGCCGCGATCGCCCTTATCTACCGCCTTTATCGCATGACGATAAAACTTGCGCCCTGCTGCGACTCTCCGATCAAAGTAAGCGTTTCTCTCTTCCGGGCGGGGACGGTAGAGCGAGGGCATGAACCCCGTCACCGACCTAGTCGATTCGCAGGTAGCATCAGTGAAGCGAACTAGTCCCTGCCAATCGATCGCTCCAAATACCTGACTAGCCGGGCATAGGCTCTCTTTATTGCGACAGGGCAAGCGCTCTTTAGGCATTTGTGGTCGGTAGCGGTTGCTGACCACTGCCAGGGTACTGTTGGTGATGGCTTCATAGATCGCACGCACACAGCCTTTCAGCGAACTGCCCTGAATTAGCAGCTGCTGCTGCCTGCCCTGCACCATGGTTTTAATCAGCGGTACTCGGCTACCCACATCACTGCCCATAGCTGTTATCCCAGTCGAGACATGCAGGGCAGTTAATACCTTGAGGGTCAAAAATAGGGTGCCGTGATAAGCATCTGCTCTGTAGCGATGGTGCCCTACCGGGGGTTTAAGAAACGGCTTCTGCCGAGGAAATGACACTAGAGCGTAGGGCTTATCTGGCCCTTCATCAGATTGGGGCGATCGCCGAATAGGTCTGTTGGGTTGATTTGCGGTCATGTTATAAAGCCCTCAATGCCACAAATTGCACGATGCCGGTTTGCTCATCAATAAAGTATCGCTGCCCAATATCGAGTCGGTCAGAATAGGTAATTCCCTGCGGAAACCGGGTTTCAGTAGCGGGGTAAAACTGAGCATTTAGGTTGCGAATCTGCCAGGTCTGGGGCTGGTTCTGAGGATTCGCTAATGCTCTCAGGTCGGTATTAGGAACTGGGGTGCTAGAGAGCAGTAGCACGGTGTAGGTGTCTTGTCGCCGTTTCCAGCGCAGCTCGCGTTCCCGGTTAAACACCTGCCCCTCTAGGCAATCAAGGGCTGTAGTACTGGGCAACCCTGCTCCAAGAGAAATGGTGTGGGGCCACCGCAGACAATGCCATGCAGGCGCTGCCACACATTGAGTAATTAGCGTTTGCAACATGCCAGCGTCCAGCGGGGTGGCATTGTCCCCGACGAAGGGCTGATCAGTCGTGTTTTGCTCTCGTGCCTGGGTCACGCGACCACCTCCTGCATCCGTTTGCGCCAGGCCGCTACTGCTGCCCGAAACAGTTCATCAACTTGGCCGCCAGACCAACTGAGCCGCACCCCTAGCCCATAGTCCATCTCCTCAAGGGTAAACCCTGACTGGGAGGCATCAAGCGGTTGCACATCTTGTTTGGGGAACCCATAATTTTGGCGTTCTGCCTCAGCTAAAAATGCTCCAGCTCCTTTGAGGGCAATGGTTTCCCACGGGTTTTTGCTGCCTAGGGTATAGATCTGTCTGCCTTCCAGCACACAGCCGGGATACTCAATCCTGGCGTCGTTGAGTTTGATATCCACCAGACCCATACCCCGAGACTTAGCAAAGCCCAGACCAAACCACCCCTCTCGCAGGTCGCGCAACACCAGCCCCAGCAGCCCCAGCTGCTCTAGAGTGAAGTTTTTGAGGTGAATTTTGGTGCGAAACGATCCTTCAGTGCAGACTTGGTAGTTAAACGGCCCCACTGCTACCGATCCAAAGACGCGATCAATGGCTACCCCATTGCGCTCTTCGAGCTGAGGCTTGGGTTGCTCTGGGTCTGGGTAGGCGTCTTCTATGCGTAGGCGGGCGGCGATCGCCACACTGCCAAACAGCTGGTCAGTAAACGATGACCATCGATAAATGGTTTGTGTATCGTTCTCTTTTTGCGGCGTCTCTAGATACTTGTAACTTTTTTGATTCAATGGATCTGTTGCCCATAGAGGTATAGGCAGATCATCTTGGGGATCTAAGTTTGGTAAGTCTGGAGGAAAGCGATCGCTACCAATGGTGCGCACAATCCGCTCGGCATGGGCGCGCAACGCCCCCTTGAGAGAGCTACCTGGCAAGTAAATCGAGCGCCCCCCGGCATGATACGTTTCTACAAATTCCATATCGGGCTTGGTGGGGTCAGCGCCCTCTTTGCCAGATTTAATCAGCACCGGCCCCTGGGGGGAAATCGTCAGGTCGATAGTGCAGTGGTTTACAAAGCGTTTATGCATGGGCTTTCTCCACCTTCTCTGCTGAGACGACGTGGGTTAGCTTGTGAATGAGCGCTGTAGACCACTCCCGTTTAAGAGTCTGAATCTCGGGTGCTGTTTTGTTGTAAGACTGGAGCTGATTATTAACTAAGTGCTCTAAGTACTTAACTAGTGCCTCAGAATCATCTGGATTTACCCAAATCATTTCATCGAGTTCCAGACTGACAACACCTAACCCCCTTGACGTGCCGCCCCCCAAAGGGATCTGCTGGGCTTCAAACTGGTGCAAGCCCACCATCAACAAACCTAGTTCCCAGGGTTCGGCATTTTCGACCACGGCTTTGAACTTAAAGGGCGTACCAGCAGGAACTACCTGAAAGTCGTAGAGTTTCCCATCTGAAGCGGTTTCGGTGTCTCGGTCAATAGCGACACCATCGCGCTCTTGGTATTGGCCAAACCAGGTATCCTCCTTTACCGTCAGGTCTTGCACCTGAAATTTACTGGCTTGCCAGGGGGTGCCAAATACCTTAGATACCTCATCGGTAATGGCGTCGAGGGCATCGGTCAACACCTGATCGTTGTCTTTATGGATTTCTTTGAGGGTTTTGACATGCTCCGTTATTTCCCGGCTGATTAGTTCTGAGGGATCTAGCGCTAGGCTTGGATCAATTCCCCGCATAAAGGCTTCAAGACGCGATCGCATTGCTCCCTTAAAGCTCGACCCTGGTATTAGGGGTTGCCCCAAGGCATCTTTGACAACCGGTAGATCTGACCCTATCGGTTCGGTAGAGCGCCCCTTGCTAATACGGAGAGCGGTGATAGTCGTGAGGGTGCCAGATATCTCTAAACGATTTTTGAATATGTGAAACATAATGAAAAAGTAGAGGGCTGATCAATGATTCAGTCGTGGGAGGGGTGAGATTATCAAGTTCGCTTTTTAATCACTTCTGAATTGCTTCCTTGTTTTCTTTGGCGACATTTCCCTGCTTGTTTTTGTCTTCTACCTTGAGGTACTTAAGATAACGAGAACCATAACCAAGATAGCGCCGAATTAGTTCAATCTGAATTATCTTTGTGTCTGTACTAGATGCCTTGTTGGCGATTTTTTCTGCTTCTAACCTTAGTCTTCCATCGATATCTAAAACAATTTGTTCAGCTAGAGAGTCTTTTCCCCGGCCCCATTTTTCGTCTCGACCTACTTGATATCTCAAGAAGTTTTTAATCACCGCAGGACTTTCTGTTGAGTCTGCAACCCTAACTAGATTTCGAAATTGAGCTTCTTCTAGCTCATTGCGAGTGTTAGGCCGACCATACTTGCACTTTTCCAGAGCTGATTCAATCCAATTCACCAGATCATCTTCAGATTGAAGGATTTCCTTTTGAATTTTGAGCTGAATTTTCTGATCACTAGCATCCATATTCATACCGACGCCTCCCGCATAACCTGGTGAAACTCATCACAGACTCGAACTTGGCCAAAGCCCTCGCTAGCGAGATCGCCCACACCCCAGCGTTCTAGCTTAGCCAGGTACTCATACCAACCGTCGCCCTCCGACTTTGGAATGCTGTATAAAAACACACTCCCGATCTTGGTCACTAACTCCACATCTTTAGGTAGCCCCCAGGCGGCATTCCACCCCGAGCGGTAGTCGTAGCTGCTGTAGACCATCTCTAACCTAATCTCGCTGCTGGCAAGACCGGCAAACTGTTTCAGCATGGCTTCAGACAACACCATCGTGCGTCGCCAGTGTTCGGCAAGAATTGCATCAGCCTGAAGGCCAATGGTGAAAAAGAGGCGATCTTGCAGAGGGTCAGGCTCAAGACTACCAAAGGCATTCCACAGTGCCCAGCGTTCTTGCAGCTTAGTGTTAAACTCCTCAATGCGCTGAGGCAGTGGATTTGTCTTGACCTCATCAAGGCTGGTCTCAATGCTCACTAGGCCTAGCCCGCGAGAGACCGAGCCGCCCAGGCGAATGCGGTCGCCATTGGCCTGAATAAACGCCAACAGTTGCTCAGCCAGCGCATCGTCATTCACAGAAATGGTGCTGCGGTAGACCGAGGGCACTGGCTGCTGTTTTCCCTGGGTTTCATTCAGCACCTCCAGGCTGTAGAGAATTTCATCTTGGGCGGTGGCCCGCTGGCGGTTGATGCCCACCCGTGTCAGCAGGCGCTTATTAACCGAGTGGGTAGCGTAGGAGGTGCCCGATTTGCTGTAGAAACCGCTAAAGGGTTCTACCCGATCGCCCGTTACGTCGTTGGGCTCGTAAAAAAGGCCATGCTCTCTAGCGCAGTAGCTGTCGATGAGCGAGTCAAACACGCCTGCTTTGCTGGGCTTGAAGCCACTGTCGGTTTTAGAACTCAGCGCCGTGACGGGCAAGATAGAGATGGCTTCAGCTCTGAGTTGGTAAGTATCGCCATCTACCCTGGCGATCGCTGGGTAGCCGTTGCGAAACACAGCGGCCTGTTCATCGACAAACAACCGATGGAAATCATCCCCCGCCTCGGGTGTCTGCTGGGTCTGCCGCAGAATCTGGCCTGCGATCGCCCCGCGAATTACCGTACCGGGAATATAGTCCATCGCCTCGCTAACGGAGCCGCCCGGCTTGCGCTGGCCGATCGCCAGCGGTGCTAGGGCCGTAATGGTGAGGTTAATTTGCTTCATGCGGCCTCCTCTGCTGTCTCGCTGGGCTGAGCCGCTGCTTGCTCTAGCGCTTTTTGACCGAGAAAATCCCACACGGCTGTGTCTATATCAGGGTGATCAAAGGCAGGTGACTGCCAGTGGAGCCAGCCCAGACCGGCTGACTTGCTGCCCCCTAGGGCGTGGATATGCCGGAGACCAGCGAGAATCAACGCTTTAGCGTAGGTGGGGGTGTCGGGTTCGAGGGCGATCGCCCCTTCAAACTCTAAGGCCGCGTTAGCGGGAGAAGTTTCTAAGAAATAAAGCTTCTGATCTTCGGCGGTGCGGCGACGACGGTTGATGCTAACGCCGGGGCGCAGCACTTCGGGAATGTCTGTGGGCGGGGTGGTGCAAACCAAGTTGCTAAATTGCAACCGGGCGGGCAGGGATGGGCTGCCAAACAGTTGGCAAATCAGACAGTGGTGCTGGGGGCGGCCATCGGCAAAGGACAGCCCAATATTGTAGCTGTCGAGTTGAAAAGCGGAATCGCCCAAGCCTACCTGGGGGCACATGGTCTGCGCCACCGGAGATACACAGGTGGGCCAGCCCAAGGCGCGGGTCAGCTTTTCGCACTCGTGGCGCAGCCGCCCCTTGAGCTGCGACGCCGGGATCACCAGATGACCGTCGGCAGTCTTGAGAATCGGCTTGTCGGACAGAGAGCCAGATGAGCCGCCCGCACCAACACAGAGAGCCGTGTCGATAATGGCTGTTAGGGAAATAGTTACGGCTTGGGCTGCGGTTTGATTGAGAGCCCTAAGTTGAATCATGAAGAAACCTCCCTATTGCTGACTGATTCCCTCACTTTGCCATTGGTGTTACTGTCATCTCCTGAAAGAGCTTCTATAAAAGGGTAAAGATCGACTATTTCCCGCCAGATAGTTCGATAAGTGTATTTCTTGAGCGTCTGTAGAAATCTATGCTTCCAAATAAAGGCCTCATCGGAGATAGCTTCAACCAGCAATAGAATCATCAAGTTTTTACAAGTCGCCTCTAAATCAGGCATCCAAGGCGCTAAGCTACCAGGATTTGTAACTGCCTCACACCAGGTGTCTTCGAACTGTTCTTGCAGTAGGGTGCGATCGCGCTCCCGCTGTAACCGCACCCGAAAGTAGCGATAGTTCAAGATGGCCGTTCGTTTACCTCGCTCTAGCAGGCTGCGCACTTGGTAGAGCTGCGATTTTGGAAAGTTTGCTTGTTTTACAGCACGTACAGTATTAATCAACCCGCCTAACTCGTGCAAAGTGTAGGGCGAAGCGTAAAGTCTCAGCTCTTGCTCCCGATCTTGGAACCGCACGGTCAGCCCCTCCTGGCGGAAGGCATTGATATTGGACGAAATCATGGTGACGGCCTTGAGGGTGAGAAAATCTACGGTGCCGCCGTGGTAGCCTTTATCCTTCAAGTTTTTGGCTTTCTTTTTAGCCGACTTCAGCAGTTGCGAAACCAGTTTGTCGGCGTAGTAGATAGGAGTATTGGCAGCGGTGATCAGCACTCCGCTGGAAATACTCAAGCGACTGCGAGATTGCGGAGCTGTCTCTGGCCGATAACGGTGGCAGGCGGCAGGGTTCTGGGTTATACCAGGGTCGAGGGGATAGCGGCCCGTTTGTACCAACAGCTCTTCAAACCGGTCGCCAATCGCCTTGGCTACCTCTAGAGCGGCATTAGCAGGCACGATCAGCAATACATCGTCACCACCAATAGTGATGATCTCGAATGGGTGAATCCATACGGGGTCTTTATTATCTCGTGAGGATTTAGCATCAGGAGTATATTCATAAGGATACACATGGTAAGCCAGCGCCCAGTAGACCGATTGTTCTGTGGCTTTAAACACATCCTGGCTAAAGCGCTCGTAGTCTTCTGGGGTTTTGATGCGATCGCGGATATAAGCCCCCATATTGTTGCCATCGGCATAGATATAAGCCACAAAGCCATCGCTGGCGGCACCGATCTCTGTCAGCGATCGCGCTTCTCGGGTGTAGTAGTTTGAAATATTGGGCCGACCATCATCAGGAGATTGATCATGAGCAAAGATTCTATGATCGCGATCATAAAGGTCAATCATGTTGTTCTCAAACAAGAACTGTTCAAAGCGATTGACCCAGCTCGATAGCCCAACTCGAAATAGATCCTCCCTATCCTGGGGGTTTGGCTGCATCCCTAATGCTTCCCATTCATCATCCAGAACTTGAATGGGGTTCCAATTTTCAAGAAGTTCTGTTTTTCGATACCAAGCTCGCCATCGGGAGTTTTCCCGCTTCGTCACCTGACCAATCCATCGCTTCCGAGCTGACGGCTCAGAAAATTTAGGGTTGTCTGGCAGCACTTCTTCAGGCAGCAGCTTGTCAGAGGATCTCTGGGGATTATTGTTGAGAACTGAGGCCGGGTTGAGATCTAACACCAAGGATCGCCGGTCGCTGTCATCGCGCATCACGTAGGGATGAGTTTCAAACATGGGCGGGTAGCGGCGGCTGGGGCGTCCCGACCGATCAAACCCGCTGCGGCGCTGGTTAAACTGGTTCGCCAGCTTGCCCACCAGTTCGCTAAAGCCTTTGCGCTGTCGAAAAGCTGCCGCAACGGCTTGGGCATCGGCACCTTGCCCAAACCCAAAGTAAGCTTGCACTGCAACACTGCCCTGGTTTGCTTGCACCGCATCTAGCCAGAGCGTCTTGCCAATGGGGTCTTTCAGCAAGCCTAGATAAATCTCTAGTGGGTAAAATCTATCCCCCACAGCGCAGGCATTAGCGGTCAGCGTTTCAACGGTGTAGCGCTTTTCGATCGCACCGGCCAAATCATCCACCAGTTCTGCCGGGCAAAAGGCCAGAATATTGCCCCCGGTGGAGTAAATCACCATCTCTGGGGTGAGCGCCCCGACCAGCCTGGGGAAATGTTGCTGCAACCACCCAGACCGCACCCGCTCACAATAGCTGGCGGCCTGCTGGCACTGGGGAAAGCGATCTCCGTCTTGCTCTCCGCCAAAAAAGGCAGGCAGGTCTACCAGGTTGATGCGATCGAGTAGGGCCGATGCGCCCCGAATCTCTTGCAGGTCAGCAGACTCGAACACATACTGCTTAATTTTGGTCGCGCCGCCATAGACCAGGCCAATTTTTTGGTTCCACAGAACGGGGTGATCTCGAACCAGTTGCTCCAGGTCAGCGGCTGTTTGAATCGCATCGAAGGGAGTCTGTAGGGTAGCCGTAGCAGCATGGAGGTTGGCAAAGATGGCTTCCGGGTCGAGGGTAGTGTTCCATGTGAGGCATTGGGCGATCGCCCTTGCAACCTGTTGATGCGAATCTTTCATGCCGAGCCAAAACCTTCGCGCGTGTGCCGGTTACGGCCCAAGGCCGTTTAGCTCCTTCGATGTTAACCTCGACCTGCGAGAAAACCCAGAGAGCTTTAACTTCTTTTTACGTCGTCACCGCCTCCCATTACGGAAAGTGTTGCGGTTTGTTTGTTTTTTCTTGGCAAATTGCTAAAGCTTGAGTAGCATGGGTCCGGAGCCTCCTCATTTCTGAGGGGGTCTGCCGAACCTCGAAAATCGCATTATCTCGTTGACCCCCTCAGATGCCTTTCCGTGTAAGGGTTTCAGCCCTTTTTGAGGGTGGTTTATTGACAGCAATTCTCAAGTATTTGCCCCCTTAGCTGACCCCCTCAGATTTGGGGTGTTGAAAGCCTTACCCCGCAAGGGTTCTAGATCGAGGGGGTTCAAATCTCATTACCCCGCAAGGGGACGGAAACGACGGGTGGCAAGGGGTGTCCACAACCCTGTGTTTGTAGTTCAAATCTCATTACCCCGCAAGGGGACGGAAACGAGTGGTTTTCTTCCATGTTCCCTTCGATCCAAGTTCAAATCTCATTACCCCGCAAGGGGACGGAAACCCTCCATTCAAGATTGGGATTGGGATAGGAACAAAATGTTCAAATCTCATTACCCCGCAAGGGGACGGAAACCAAGGGAAAGAACGAAAATAGAAAACCTCCGGCCCCCATCAACCATGTCGGCAGCCTGTTTTCGTTCTTCTTTTTTTCTTCTTCCTTCTTCCTTCTTCCTTCTTCCTTGTTCACTCCCTCTGCCTCAGCGATCGCCGCGCCAGCTTGCTGTAGGTCTTCGCCGTCTCATAGGGAATGCCCAAATCCTCGGCAATGGCCTGCAATGAATCCCCCAGCTCCCGCCGGGCCAAAACCGTTGCCCAGGTTTCCGCCGAGGCTTGGGCACGGTGGCCTCCTGTGCGCTTCTTTTGGTTAATGAAGTAGGTGGTAAGTTCATCGATGCGATCGGCTAGTAGTCTTTGGGCAGCAGGGATTTCCTGGGGGACAGCCTGGTTCAGATGCCAGCCCAGGCGCGTTTGCCCCAGGCCAAAGGTGGTCTTGTGCCCGGTGCCGCAGTAGGGCGCATAGTGCCCCAGCGTGTAGAACAGCTGTTCAAACTCAGGATGCTCTGCCGCCTTGCCCGCCAGCCCATAGGTCACGGCTCCTGTAAACCCTGTCACCGAGCCGCGCTTACCTGCTGCAATCTTCTCGCTAGCCAGTTCATGCCGTTGCAACACCACGCAGTCATCCACCCAGTCGAGAAAAGTATCCTGATCGACGGAGCGGCTGGCAAACTCATTCCACCGCCGCAGGTAGCTGTGAAACACATTCCTCGGCCAGGGTAGCGGCAAATGGTGCCCCTTGCGGCGAAAGCTGGTGGGGCTAACGAACGTGAAGCTGAGGCTTTGCCCCACCTCCACTACCGCCAGCTTGGCATAGGTCGTCGGAGCCTGGGCAAAGCTCACCCGCCGAATCATCAGCGGCGCATCTTTTAGCGCTACCACCTCCGGCAACTGCTTAAGCCACTGGGCCAGCCCCGCTACCACCGGCTTCGTCAAACCATTCACATACCATTGGTAAGTCCTCCCCGCCTGCAAGCGCAGACTACGGCTCTGGGTCGAGAATTGACCGCTCAATCCCGAGATGTTGAAGGCTTTATCGGTCTCGCCATTGTGGAGCTGGGCCGACAGTGCCAAGTCAAACCCCTGAATCTGCTGCAAAAACCAGGCGTGCAGACCTATGGTGTACTGCGGGTACAGCTCGTAGTCGCCGTCGGGCATTAGGTCAAACCGCAGGCTAACCAATTCAGTTGCCGCAGGCCAGAGGGTTTTGGCGCTCAGGTCCAACTCAGTTCCTTGGGTAGCTCTGGGCATAGGATCACCGGAATGCTTAGGCCCAGTATATTTTAATCCCCTTTGGTGGAAGCTAAGTTTGGGGACGGTTAGGATTCGAGATTGACCTACAACTCCCGATCCAGTGACGATCCTGGCCTCTCGGTATGGCCTGCTTCAGTGCGTTGTTGGTTGACTATGGTCATAATGTGCTGGGCAAAGGCGATCGCCTCCTTCCTCTCCTGCTTATCATGAAGCTGCCTTGCCACCAGCCTCAGCGTCATCTCCTTCGCGGAGCACCCATGCCCGTTGTGCCATTCGCAGATCCAAACTCGCTGACGGCAACCCCACCGAGTAGTGCTCCCACCGTCCCAAAAGCTAATCCCTCGATTTTGACCTTTGTAGTTCAGGGGCATCTACGCTTTGCTGTTCTTGTCTAACAGTTTTTCCAAGCGCTCTAGCGACGCGATCAACTCCGAACTGACTCAGGATGCTAGGCCCGATCTAAAGCAGTGATTAATGGGTTTAGCATTCCCGCCCCAGGGAAGACTATCTACAGCCTCGCACCCACACAACTGCTATGGAGTAAATACTATG
>Ga0169931_10013089_pt1 | contig 11384 bp, 6 predicted proteins | sample Kivu_15m_20L_FD_129675 | JGI IMG/M metagenome (GOLD analysis project Ga0169931, IMG submission 129675) | Freshwater microbial communities from Lake Kivu, Western Province, Rwanda to study Microbial Dark Matter (Phase II) - Kivu_15m_20L... | ecosystem: Environmental > Aquatic > Freshwater > Lake ... | reverse complement strand
GAATGAGTCCGATGGTATACCCCTCCTCCTCAAGTGTCAATCTCCAATCCGCACTGTGATCTGATGATTGTATCATGGATGAAGGAACTATACCCCATTCATCATCTTCTTAGAAACTTATGGCGAATCTTTCCTTTTCTATTGAGTCTTTGGCAATTGTAGGTTGTGGCGGATGTATGAACTTATTATGTTACTTATTGTATAGAACAGGAAAGAAGATCCCTATCTTTTATTGGATTTTTTTATAAAGCAGCCTCTGAAATACGATCAACGATGTATGTTTATTGTACGTACATAGAATACTTTTTATTGGTATCTATCTGTACATGCGCTGCAATTCGCAATCAGGCATCTTTGTCAAAACTCTCGTTTCATAAATAAAAATGATAAGACATAAACGAGTGTTTTACTATACCATTTAACCGTTTCATAATGGGAAGAAGATGATGAACTATCCACTTGAATCCTCTAGTTGCTTAATACAATAGCTGTAAAGTTGACATAATGTACTGCACATGTAATTTACAAATTTATGGTTCATGAATTATAAATGACATTGCATCATTTTGTATTTGAAACGAAAACTGTGAGGATGATGCTGATGAAGTTGTTATATCTCCACTTTGTGGTGTAATACTGGACACATCTATTTGTGCACAGGTAAGATTGAGAGAATGAGCAAAGTATGTAATAGTAGATGATGTATGAACATCATGATTGGTTGAACATGTTGTTGTTGTTGTAGTCGGTTTTTTGATGGAAAATCCTGTTACTAGTACATGTATTCCTTGTTGATCCAACAAATCTTGTGCAACAACTCCTCGTACAATAAAAGTCATATTGGATAAAGAAGCAAGTTGGTGTGCAATATCCCTTTGACCGATAACCAAGTTATATGCAGCTCCAACATTAACTGATTGTTGAGCTTGATTCGTATAATAGGATGCAAGGGTATCTGTCAAACCAGCATGTATATGGGGATAATAAAGATCAATCAAAGCTTTTGCTAGTACATTGGCCTTGTGAGGATAAGGAGATATGTAAGTTGGTGGTATTGTAATGAATTGATGCTGATGCTGATATTGAGGTGGATGTGTCAGTGCCGTATGTTCCATGATGAATGTTGTAGGATAACTTAAACCTGGAGGTGGAGATATATGTGTATTTGGTATGTTAGTATCATGGAACTGATTGCTGTATGAAGTGCCAGTGCCAGTGCCAGTGCTGGCAGATAATGTATCCTCTTGCACATGGCAGGATGCAAGTGAGGCGTTTATCCATGAAGTTGTATCGAAAGGGTTATCTCTCTGTGAAGAAAATGAATGCTGTAATTCATCCGCATTCCATGCTCTATTTGATTCTTCATTATGATTGGATTGAACAGTCACCTTGCTTTCTGCAGCCTTAATTTTTTTCTTGGCTTTCTTTTGCTCTTTAAACAATTCGAGTATACGTAGTTTTTCATCTGTACCAAAGGATGGCTGGCGATAGGTAAAGTATATTCATAAGTACGGTTATTGTAATGTAAAATGAGTACTGTATAGCTATAGAATAGGCGTACATACCAAAATTCCCTCCTCCGTGGGTAACTTCCATAGAATTTTTCCCTTCTTATTTTTCCTCGGTGGCAAAACAGTATTCGAAATGAGAATTGTGTCAATTGGTTGCAGCACTCCATGACGATAAATATCCACCTCCCACGTTAGTTCATGATTCTTATTATTACTATGATGGATACGGGGCTCGGATATTGTGTGACGGTCTTCCATGGGATGATACGTATATATATATATATCTAGATAGTGTATGATGAGAAAGGGACAATAGAGTACACAGAGGCGGGTAAGAAAGACTAACAAAACCAAAACTATTAGTGTTTAATCTGTTGGTTTAAACGACGATACTAAAAAGAAATTAAAGACGTGTTATTTTAAATGTTAGAGGACGACGAGTGTGGGGTGATGAGTAGCTAGTGATGAGTTATGAGGGATGAGTGACGCTGCCTCCTCGTGTATTGCAGTACTAAGTAAGTAAGGGTTAATAAAAGGCAGCCCTGCTATGTACAGTACAGTGTACGTAGTACCACTGTTACCACTGTTACATGTATGCGTTAGTACTGTATGATGTCCACACACTCTGATCTCCATACATCTGCTGATAGCTATGTAGCTGATAGCATACCTGATAGGCTGATGATACCTGATAGCTGATAGTTGATACCGTCTCCTCTGCTGTGAAAAAGTTGTTATCGGTCTTTATCTGTCTTCTGTAAATATCTCTGTGTGTGAGCCTTTACATATTACAAATACATATAGACGGCCCAAAGTATCATCCCTCTGTTTCAAGACAGCACCACTCAATACATACTACACAATATAGCATTATGACTGTCGAATTTGTTGCTGTGATTCTAGCGAGTAGTTCAGGTTCACGGCTGTATCCTCTTACCGTTGACGCCCACGAGGATGATGACGACTACGACGATGAGACTCAGAAGGAGGACAAGATATTGAGCATGGACGACGACGAAGATGACGATGCAGTGAAGATTCACAATCGCCCGAGGCAGGGGCATTCCACAGGCTCGTTTATGCCAAAACACCTGCTTCCAATTGCAGGCACACCGAATATATTTCATCTCCTACGACGATTGAAACACCGGGATTTTCAGTATGTTATTTTGACACTTTCGACACACGATGACGATTCAATTACCTTACGAGCATTGACGGAACCCTCCTTGGGCTTTGGAGCGACTATTTTACACATGGGGACTGTCGGAGCCTCGACCGATGCTATACACAGCACCGTCACACTGGAGTATCAAGGCATGAATATTTATCTTGTAAGGCTCAACGTGGAATGCTCTGGATCGGCAGAGGTTCTTAGAATTCTATCCCCATCTGTGAATCATCCAGCAGTACACACAAATACCTTCTGGATACCTCAGAGTGCTCACATTATGATATTGCCAGGGGATCTGTTTGTAACACCACTTTCTCTCATGACAGATACCTATCAGGAAGACGATCCTATCATTTTGTTGGCTGATTCACATAGAAAAGCAGCCTTTCCCAATCACCTTTTGCACACACAACAACAACAACAAGGACATCCGGGCAAGAATGGCAACATTCCTGCCATACCACCACCTCCTACTGCAGCAATCACCATGCTATTGACCAATGTGGGAGAGGAAGATGAAGCTGGTATACCTCTTAAGGAATCTGCCAAGATCAAAAAGGGTGGACTCGCAAGAGAAGATCAAGATATTGAATATATTGCACTTACACACATACAACATTTGCATCATATACCTACGCTCACAACTTCTACACCCTCTCTCACCACTTCTTCTTCGAGCACTCTTCCCCTCATCAACCAGACCATCTCATCTTCATCCTTTGCACCAATACTTTCTTTTGCCACCAAAGCAGTACCACAAAGAGTCATACTCAAAACATCCAAATTCTCGATTGAAGAAGATGAAGAAAATACCGGGTCGACTCCAAAGTTACGGATTCCAAAGGCGAGATTCCATGCCACATACATGTACCATACCATGTCACCCTCAGCTAAAAGTTCATTCTCTATACGCAACGACTGGTCGGATATACATGCATATGTTTTCTCACCCTGGATTTTACATTTATTGCAGTCTCGTCCCACCATTAAGGATATACAAAAAGATTTAATACCCTTGCTCATATCACGACAATTCAAGGGAGTCAAGGCTACGTTTTTAGGTACATCTTTCGATACACTCCATTGTGGTAGTGGTAGTGAAAAGGAGAATAGAAAGGCCTTGCTTGATCAACTCTTGGCACAAGATCCTACATTTCTATGCAGTCACAATAATCCTCCAGAGGAACGGAATCATCCAATCACAAATGAAGATGGGAGGAAAAGTACCATGAGCTCTGTACTCTCGACGACAAGTTTAAACTCGTCCATGATGGCTTCTTCTACTTCAGCAACTTCACCTACTGTGCATACTCTTCCATCTACTGCATCTATTCATAGGGATGATCATCAGGACTTTCCCTACTTGGTGAATGCTCAAGTCTTGACACGTGCCATTTCAAAACTAACATTGAGAGCTTGTACGATTCCATCTTACTTGTATGCTTGTCGTGAAATGGCATCCCGTTATTGTTTGATGTCAGACGTTGCTGCTGTGAATATCAAGAATCAAACATTACCATCATCATCATCATCATCAACAACAACAGCAACGTACTTTGAAACCTTACCAAAAGGTAGCATAATTGATAGGAAAACACAATCCATTCTTCTGCCGGATGTATCACTAGCGGATAAAGTTCAAATCAAATCTTGTACTTTGGGTGCTCGATCCAAAGTGGGTGCCAAATCTCGATTGAACAATGTGGTTATTATGGATGATGTTGTCATTGGAGAAAATTGTGTACTACAAAACTCTGTTGTTTCAAGTCATTGTATCATTGGGGAGAACTCAAATTTAAATGATTGTCAAGTTGGACCCAAGGCTGTTGTGTCTCCAGGAACAAAGGCAAAGGGAGAAAGTTTTACTTAGATTAATGATCAATATAGAATACCTACATTATTGTTTGATCTTGAAATGGTACTTCCATAAGACTTTATATAGTATGATATCCTTCAGAAGAGCCCAAGCAAAGTGATACGTTTTCGCAATGTCATATCATTTCATTGAATGTATTAAGTACAAAATGACTGACAACATGTGAATTACCATGTATTCTTTTGTTCTTTTAATTTCTGAATATAAGATATTGCAATAGATAAGATAATAGAATCAGTATTACATGCTTCATTCCATACAACGGTATTGAATAGGGTTATAGTGTCGTTGGTCATTGTTTGCGCTTGATTCTACAGAAGATCATCATCATCATCATCATCATCATCATCATCATCATCATTTGATTTACGTTTTTGTTAACAGGAAATCAAATGATGATTTTCTGTAGAATCAAGCGCAAATCGGATATTGACCTTCGCTATTCCGAGCAAGCGGAAATTACCATGCCTGGCACTGAAAATTGGATCAAAATGATGTTTTCCGAGTTCAACAAACATCGTTGCACGTAAACGTGTCGACAATAAGAAATGCCAGCTCTGACTTTCTATATACCGTAATAGATTACTAACAGCCAGCCGCCTTCTCACCGCCCATTACACAGCAGCACAGTAGCACCCACTAACTCCCCTATAGTTTTTTTGGATTTCTCTGCACTTAAGTATTCTATTCCGCAGTGAATCTTACCACCGAATTCCTCTATCTCAATCAAAATGGTTGAGTTGTGTGATAAGAAAGAAAAAATCTATCATGTGGATCCTACAATATTGGAATATGTTGGTGGCAAGGCACTTGTTGAGGGGACTTATTTCAATTAGTGTGGACTTCGAGTTTGATGATGCGAAAATTCATGATACGAATGATCCAAGATTTGAGGCCCAGGTGCTAGAGAGAGTGTTGAGGATACTACTGTAGCGATATTCTAGAGATCAATGCGGAATCAAAGTCGGGACACTATTTTTTCGATTTACGATTTACGTATCTAGGTAATACGTAGTCGTGCTAAATGAATTTTAGCGATGCATTCGCGCGTAATTGATCATGATGCGGATACAAAAGTCAAGACTCATTCAGTTGGTTATCCTTCGCGCAAAATCCCACATTTGTAAGCATCGTCGTATCGTCTCTGATCTTTTCTCGCTGTAAATCAATAGGTTAGATAAGAGAAATTCCACTTTACACAAAACATCAAATTACTAACAACTCTCAAAATCAAAATATTAATGTTGATATGAGTTCGTCTTATCCTGACGAATCTCCTAATGGGTCGAACCGAATGGAAAGCATCTATGCAGTTCAAGGAGGTGGTGTCCAACAAGAAAGTGATAATATTGATACTGTTTCACCACCCGCGATGGTATTACGGAGTGGGCGGAAGAAAAGAAAAGACCGTGATAGTACCAGTGCCCCTCCTTCACCTGCATCTGTATCATCTGCTTCAAAGAGTCGGAAAAAATCAAGAGCTTCACTTTCGGTCATTCAAGAACCAAGCGAATCTGATACGGCTCAAGGGACTCTTGATACATACCATCTCGTGCATCAACCTCCCATTTCCATAAATGCTTCCATCATCACCAACACCAGCATAACAGCTGCAAGAAAGGTGCCGAATGAGGGGGCGACGGGACGACGACTTTCTGATATTTTCTTACCATCTTCAGACCACGCGAACGATGTAATAAATTCAACGAATCCCCTCCTTGAAGTACATAGACGCCCCCCATCAACGCCTATGGAACTTGCTTTTGGAGGAGACTCAGCTTCTTTGTATGTTATCCCAGATAATGACAGAGACGAAGGACGAAGAGATGGATTGTCGCAAGTACTACTAAGACAGACTACACAATCGTCGTTGAAAATACTATCCCAAAATGTTAACCAACCACCTACAGATGATGGACCTACACTCTTTACCACTCATTCATCTATATTGCGGCCCTTGCCTACTCGTCCGATTCCAATAATGTCCGAAGCAAGTGCTCCTATAATGCTCATTCCTGCAACAACTCTTCCTACAAATATTCAGATTGCAAGCAGCAGCAAGCAAATGGAGGGACCAGTTGCAAGTAGTTCGGAATCTGGTGCTGCAGTACTACCGGCTCCTGAAGCCATTTGTATCACAACAGTGTCCGATTCCGCATCATCAAAATATCATCCCCTGCAGGATTGGAAGATCTGGGCTTTCCTCTTTGCTGGCGCTCATTTTCTTGTCACATCGATTCTTCATCAACAACAGTATGTCTTGCCCTTCTGGAAATCGATTCCTCAACGTTCTAAAAATCAAGCATTTTGGTATCAGCGAAAATCTGTGAAGTGGGGCTTACGCAACGAGCCAGGCGATAGCAATTTTTTCAATAATGAGCAAAATATTGAACCCGTAGAGGTAAGAAATATGCAAAAGACCAACACCATCATGAACAACAATGTCTCGCTTGAAGAATTGAAACCTGAGAACAAACAAAGTGACGTGCTTTTATCACGATTACTTCTTCAAGATTATCGAAAAATAAAGTCCTTGATGCAAGATATGATATCGATTCACGGGCCAGTTCTCCATGAGACAAATCAGGATACTCATCTCCCGATGCAAGTGGAGGAGCTGGATAAAAAAATTCAAGCTCAGATGAAACTTCTACAGGATTGGGAAGAGGCGTTAGCACAAGTAGAACTGATCATCAGTAATATGAATCAAGTGCTCTCATCGTCAGATTCGAAAAACCGGACGCAAATTGACAAAAACGCTTTGAAGACGGCGTTGCGAAGACTAAAAAACGTCTCACCTTTACCTATTGATGAAGATGATATATTTCTTTTAGATATGGATCATTTTATGGAGAACTTAATGGAAAATAAAAAATGTCAACCATCCAAGATAGGTGAAGATGATAAAAATTCTGTCTTCTTGCTATCTAGGACAGAGTTCGAAACTTCGAAGGATAGGATGATGAAATACGCTATAAATACTGCTGATAAACTCGCTGACGCTATCCAATCAAACAAAGTAATGGATGATATCATTCGTTCGACTGTTGATACCTTAAAACAAAGCATGATCCCTTATGAAGGCTCACATTTGAAAGCACCCACCGTGGCTGTAGATTTACATGACGAATCCTCTGAACCGAAAGCCCAAAAATATTTGACACCTGAAACGCTTCGAATGATTATCGACGAAAGATTGGAAAGGAACAAGGCCGATCTCACTGGGAAACTAGATTATGCATCCATCCGGTCAGGGGCGAAGATTATTCGATCAGGTGCCCGGAAATCGTCGAAGTCGTTGTCTGAGAATGTTCCATTACTGAATCGCTTCTTGGCTGTTACGAAGCTACGGTTTTACGGCCACAATGCCGAAGCGGCTCTTACACCTACAATTCCGAGCGATGCGTTGGGGCAATGCTGGTCATTCGTAAAAGAATCAGGATCGAGAAAAATTGTCGTTCTGGGTAAGGAAAACGACATCTCTTTGATGCATCACGATTCTACCCGTGGAGCTTATGCTTCGCTATCCGTAAGGCTGGCAATCCCAGTCAAAGTGTCGGATGTAGTCATTGAACATCCCATTCATATCGCATCAAGCGCAACCTCAGCGATACAACATTTTCGTGTGTTTGGCTTTGAGGATGATAATGCGTCCAGCCTTAAATCATGGTATTTGGGTTCATTTAAGTTTGATATTTGTAAGTCTCATTGATTGGGCTTTTATTTCCTTATCTTTCCTGAGATAAATTTCATGAACTCGTTTCTTTGTTACAGATGAGTCATCACCACTTCAACAGTTTCAAGTATCCCGTATAGACTCCGATGGTTTGCCGATACCCCCATTGCGATCAATCGTTCTCGCCGTAGATAGTAATTGGGGAGCAGATTTTTCATGTCTATATCGTTTTCGTGTTCACAGTGAATGATAAGATTGTGATTGGCTTTCAGAATATGCGAGACTGCGTCCTTTACATCATCCATGTTTTTCATGCATTATGTATAACATTAAAGAAAAAGTTTTATTTTTCAATTGTTATGGAATGAAAGTCTCTCTCAATAAAGAATCAACCTCAACTTTAATGTGTTTATAATTGCATCTTCTAATTATTCAGTTAGTCGATACGTCCAATGAAAAAGGCTTACCATTTTTTGATGATGACAGAATCATTTTTAATATTGCTTTCTTTGAAAAATCCAAAATTATTTATAATAAAAAATATTGACGAGGGGGTGATTAATTGCTGATATCTTTCGCAGCCTTTCCAACAACATGCATCACAACCACTGTGCAATCGTCTGGCATTCCACCACTCCACATTATATCATTTTCTTTAGCGAGTATAGCAAATGGGGAATCAACTGAACTGTTGAGACTATTCTCGCGAGCCTTGTCGCATAGTGCTTTCGCTAGACGTCCAATGGCTTGTGACGATTGTATAGTCATCGAACCTCCCGAAGCCCATCGTTTTTCACGAGATACAATGTCACCTCCCTTGATGAAACCCGTTTCTTGTTCCCATTCTAAGGCAATTTTTACGATATCCTCTGCTTCAACGTTATCAAATAGCCCATCTGTTGCCATTATAATAATATCTCCACGTCTTACATGAAGAGATGTTGTACAAGATTCCGATGCATTTTTAAAGGAAGAGTGTTCACCCAACATAATTTCTTCTCCTGTCCAACCTAATTGATATGGATGATTGAACGATCGCAGTTGTTGTTGTGAGACGAAGGCAACTCGTAAATCGGTAACTCTGTCTATCCTCGGAACAGTTTTATCTCGTTTAAGGACCCCTGCAATATCAGAGTCAATGTGCCTTAAAACAATAATTCCTGAGTCTCCGAGATTCGAGAAGTGTAACTGGTGATGCCGTCCATCAAAAAGTGCGACGCAAGCGGTAGAGGAACCAATAATGTTATCGGCCTTAACTCGATCATAGGCTTGAGCCATAATTTCTGAAGGTGTTAACAATCGTCCCCTCGATATGTCATCCGCAGAACCTCCCTTGCGTAGTTTGCGACTAGCTTTTCTAGAACAACCCTCCTTTACAATATTGGAGCATTCTTCCATGAATTTACGAGAAAATTCCCTAGGATCTACATCATATTCTCGCCAACTCCCAACTCCATCTGCCACACCAGCGTATATAACCTCTCTGGTTTCTGTAGTTATAGTATTTCCCTCAGTTATGTCCACATTGACCTTGACCTCTTCAACAAAGTAGGCATCTTCAGAGTTGGACACGTCAAAGGAAACTTCATCGTAATTATGTTCACGCCGATTTTTAACTCCACATGAAGTTGGCGTTTTGAATGGATGCGGTAGCATGAACACTCCGACATTGGCAAAGAGTGGTTTTTGTTGAAAAGCTAGGTGTGCTTGTATGTATGCAGGTGGTTCCGCCATACTCGTATCACTGGACAAGCCGACTCGTTCGGAAACACTCTCAAGGTAATGTTTCTTTCCTCCACGATCTTTTGCATCGAGGCCGAATTCCGACATGTCTCTCTGTGTGATTAGTCCTTCTACCCGTCCATTGGATAAAATGGGTAAGACTTTCACTCCGAGTTTAGCCATGATGGTACGACACATGCCGATGGTTTCCTCTGGTCGCGCGTAGATGACCTGGTTGATAGGCGTCATAAAGTCACCCACCCTTTTCTCAACAATTTTATTAGCATCCGTTTCTCCATCTTTCCAAGCGGTATTTAGAATGCGCAGCAGGTCCCTAGAGGTAACCATACCCACGACTTTGCCTCGATCTTTTGCTAGTGATGAAGAAGTGTTGGCCGAACCGCCCAGCTCTCTATCGGGTGAACTGATTACCATCATCGCCGCTAACCCACCTTCAATGCAGGTGTGTATGGCTTCTCGCACAGTGGCATTTTGTTGAATCACAGGGTCAACCCATCGCAGTGCGTGTTTTGCATTGAGTACTTCCGATATCGGCACTTCGGATAACCTGCGAGGTTTGTTATTGTTGCTGCTGCTTTCCGTAGGATTTAAAGATGAAGATGTCGATTCTTGAAGAGACCGAACAGCTTGCTGCTGTATTTGTTGTTGAATTATATTGCCCTCATGGAGTTCCGTTCGAGCTTCTCCCATTGTCGAAAACGACGTCACGGAGAATGGTCCGACGAGAGGTCGTCGGAATGAGCAACGCATGAGAGGTCGTCGGAATGAGCAACGCATGTCGAGTGGACTCGAGATTCGTAGGAGATGCCTTGTCCTACGAACAGCCGTAGAAGAGCATGAGCTCATCATCGTTTGGGTATGGTGCGAATTATTGTTGCTCAATTAATACTATTATTCTACTGGTCGGATGTGCTGATGAACGCAACGAAGATACTTTCATTTGGTCTTGTTGATGTCAGATTCCATCGTAGCTCGTATGTAGAGACAGTAGGTACATACTGTAGGTCCTAGGTTGCGCAGTGAGTGTACAGGAATCAACGGTACAGTATTGCACGTGCTATTACATTCACATAAAAACTTATTAATAAAAAGGAACATCTTATTCGTGCATTTCCATCTCAGTCTGTTATTGTCCGTTGGTCAATCCACCGATATATCCATGAGACCTCGAAGAAAGTTTAGAATACAGTGAGCATCGAACGATAGCAGTATAGATAGAGCACCGAGAAATATAAAGCATTGTAAATATATTGAAGGAATGATGTTTTATTCATTTTCCTCAACCAGCAAAGTATAAATTTTGTTGTTGCTATAATGTGCCTTCAATGTCAAACCATTCTCCACCAAGAAATCGGCACCAAGCACATTCACATCCGCAAAGTGTTTATCATGAGGTGATAAATG
>Ga0169931_10013088_pt1 | contig 11385 bp, 9 predicted proteins | sample Kivu_15m_20L_FD_129675 | JGI IMG/M metagenome (GOLD analysis project Ga0169931, IMG submission 129675) | Freshwater microbial communities from Lake Kivu, Western Province, Rwanda to study Microbial Dark Matter (Phase II) - Kivu_15m_20L... | ecosystem: Environmental > Aquatic > Freshwater > Lake ... | reverse complement strand
GGCGCAAGTACGACATCGCGGTCGGCCAGATCGACATCGGCAATGCGCGCACCGAGATGGCCGAGCGCATGGCCCAGGGCGTGCCGCAGGCCGACGGCGAGATCCGAGTGGAGCCGCTCATGGACGTCGCCCACGTCGGCCAGGCGGTGGCGCACATGGCCGGGTTTCCGATCGAGACCAACGTGCTGTTCATGACCATCAAGGCCACGAAGATGCCGTTCGAGGGCAGAGGATGACCGGGCGCACGCCCGCCGAGCAGCAGGCCGCGCTGCTCCAGGACGCGGGAACCTATCTCGCTGGAGGCGGCCTCGGCCTGTTCCAGCTGCCTGCGGACCTGAACCTGGTCGTTGCGCGCGGCGCCGGCGGCCGCGTCTGGGATATCGCCGGCCGCGAGTACATCGACTATCACCTCTCCTCCGGCCCTGCCCTGCTAGGCCACGCACACCCCGAGGTGATCGCGGCTGTCCAGGCGCAATTGCCCAAGGGCACCACGTACTTCTTCCTCAACGAACCCGAAATCCAGCTGGCGAAGAAAATCGTCGACGCGGCGCCCTGCGCCGATGAGGTGCTCTACACCGGCTCCGGTACGGAGGCCACGTTCTACGCGCTGCGCATCGCACGAGCCCGCACCGGGCGCGACAAGGTAATGAAGTTCGAGGGCGCCTGGCACGGCATGCACGATTACGGCCTATGGGGCACGGTCCCCTCGACGCCCTCCGACTACCCGCGCTCCAGGCCTGATTCGGTCGGCGTGCCGGCGACCACGGGCGACATGGTGCTGGTGAGCCCCTTCAACGACGCGGCCAAGGCCGTGGCGATGATCGAGCGTCATGCAAAGGAGCTTGCGGCGGTGATCGTCGAGCCGCTGCAGCGCGTCCTGCTGCCGGAGCCGGAGTTCCTGAACGCGGTGCGCGAGGTGACAAAGAAGCACGGCATTGTGCTGATCTTTGATGAAATCGTCACCGGCTTCCGCATCGCCTGGGGCGGCGCGCAGGAGAAATACGGCGTGGTGCCCGACATGGCCTGCTACGGCAAGGCGGTGAGCGGTGGATTCGCGCTGGCGGCGATCGCTGGTTCCGCGGATGCCATGCAGGTGCTGGATGCCCGCAAGCGCAACCGCGCCGAAGTGGTGTGGGCCACCAATACCCTGAACGGCAATCCGGTTTGCGCCGCGGCGGGCGTGGCCGCGCTGGAGGTGCTTGCGAGGCCCGGCGTCTACGACCGCCTGCACGCCATCGGCTCGCGCCTGCGCAAAGGCATCGAGGACGCGGGCGCGAAGCACGGCTTCGCGGTGCAGTGTCCCGGCGAGGATGCGGTATTCGGCGTGCGCTTCACCGTGCGCAAACCGCTGCGCAACTGGATGGATCTGACCACCGCGGACAAGGATCTGGGCTACCGCTGGGCCTGCGAACTCATCCGCCGCGGCATCCTGGTCAATCCGAACGAGAAGATCTACATCTCCATCGTCCATAGCGACGCCGACATCGCCACCACCCTCGGCGCCGTCGACGAAGCCTTCGCTTCCTTGAAGAAATAAAAACAGAGACAGTCCACGTTTTCCGCGGAAAACGTGGACTGTCCCTGTTTTATTGATGGGCTAGCCGATGCGGTTCCGGAGCAGGCCGATGCCTTTGATTTCGGTCTCGAGCAGATCGCCCTTCTGCATGAACTCGGGCGGGGTGCGGGCGTGGCCGACACCCTCGGGCGTGCCGGTGGAGATGATGTCGCCCGGCTCCAGGGTCAGGCCCGCCGAAAGCGAGGCGATGATGCGCGGCAGCTTGAAATACATGTGCCGCGTGTTCGAATTCTGCTTCACCACGCCGTTGACCCGGGTCTGCACATCCAGGTTGAAGGGGTCCTTCACTTCGTCAGCCGTGACGATCCACGGCCCCATCGGGCAGTGGCCATCCAGGCTCTTGCCCTTGAACCACTGGTTGCCGTGCTGGCGCTGGATTTCGCGCGCCGAGACGTCGTTGATCACGCAGTAGCCGAAGATGTGCTTCATGGCATTGGCTTCGGTGATGTTGATGCCGCCCTTGCCGATGATCACGCCCAGTTCCACCTCCCAGTCCAGCTTTTCCGTCACGCCCGGATGCATCGGCACCCGGTCGTACGGCCCGTTCACCGTGGTCGGCGCCTTCGTGAAGAACGTCGGATGCGCGGGCAGCTCCACGCCAGGGGCACGTGACTTCGCGCCCTCCTGGAAATGGTCCAGGTAGTTCCAGCCGACGCAGAACACGTTCTTGCGCGGCCGCGGAATCGGCGCCAGCAGCTTCACGGCGGGGAGCGGAACCAGGCCCTTCGCGGGCACCTTGATCGCCTTTCTTCCAGCGGCGATCACCGCCAGCATGTCCGGCGCCGCCAGCGGCGCGATGCGATCTCCGTCAAGCAGCACGCCCACGCGGGGCGCGCCACCCTTCTTCAGGCGATAGGTCAGCAGCTTCAAGTCGGGCTCCTGTTCGAATCGATGGGGGCTTGCGCAAGCGGAAGTCTACCCTTCAGTGCTAGATTGCTGCCTCGATGAACGCGCCACACACTGAAGAGTTTCTCGCCCTGCAGGAAATCGTCGCCGCGGCGCGGCGCCGGCTCCCGCCCGGCCCCTGGGCCTACCTCGTCGGCGGCACCGAGACCGAGACCACGGTGAAGCGCAACCGGCAGGCCCTGGATGCGCTCGCCTTCCGCCCACGCGTGCTGCGCGACATGCGCCAGCTGGACGCGACCGCCCCGTTCCTCGCATCAAAGGTCGGCGCGCGCATGCGCCTGCCGGTGATGCTCGCGCCTATCGGCGGCCTGGAGTCCATGGTCGAGGGCGGTGCGGCGACGGCGGCCCGCGGCGCAGCCCGATTCGGCGTGCCGCAGATGCTCTCCTCCGTCTGCCAGCCCGGCATCGAAGCCACTGCCGCGGCCGCCAACACCACGCGCGTGTACCAGCTCTACGTCCGCGGTGACCATGCCTGGGTGGACGAGCAGATCCGCCGCGTCCGCGACCACGGCTACGTCGCGTTCTGTTTCACGGTCGACTCCGCCCATTACAGCCGCCGCGAGCGCGACCTGCTGGGGCGCTTCGTGAAGCCCTGGCGCGCCGCCGCCGCCGAAGGCGCCGCATTCCAGGCGTCGCTCAGCTGGGACCATGTCAGGCGCTTCAAGGACCAGTACGCGGACATGCCTCTCATTCTCAAGGGCATCGCCACTGCCGAGGACGCGACCCTAGCGGTCGAGCACGGCGTAGACGTGGTCTACGTATCCAACCACGGTGGCCGGCAGCTGGACCACGGCCTGGGCAGCACCACGGTGCTGCCAGAGGTGATCGCCGCGGTGAAGGGGAGAGCCGAAGTTTGGGTGGACGGCGGCTTCATGCGCGGCTCGGACGTGGTGAAGGCCATCGCCCTGGGCGCGAAGACCGTCGGACTCGGGCGCCTGCCCTGCCTCGGCCTCGCGGCCGCGGGCGAGAACGGCTTGGTGCGCGCGCTGGAACTGCTGGAAGAGGAGATCCGCGTCTGCCTCGCGTTGCTGGGCGTGAACTCGCTTGCCGAGCTCGGCCCGCAGCACCTAGCGGCGGCGACGCCGGTCGGCGAACCCGGCGTGTTCAGCGCGTTTCCGCTGCTCAGCCCTTCAGAGCCTTGAATCGCAGGCGGTGGGGCCGCGCGCCCTCCTCGCCCAGGCGCTTCTTCTTGTCGGCCTCGTACTCCTGGTAGTTACCGGGGAAGAACGTCGCCACCGACTCGCCCTCGAACGCGAGGATGTGGGTGGCGATCCGATCCAGGAACCAGCGGTCGTGCGAGATCACCAGCACGCTGCCGGCGAACTCCAGCAGCGCCTCCTCGAGCGCGCGCAGGGTTTCCACGTCCAGGTCGTTGGACGGTTCGTCCAGCAACAGCACGTTCGCCCCTGACACCAGCTGCTTGGCAAGTTGCAGCCGGCCACGCTCCCCGCCCGACAACTGGCCCACCTTCTTCTGCTGGTCGGCGCCGCGGAAATTGAAACGCGCCAGGTAGGACCTCGAAGGCATCTGGAACTTGCCCACGGTCATCGTGTCCTGCCCGCCGCAGACATCCTCGAACACCGTCTTCTCGCCCTGCAACGCGCCACGCGACTGGTCGACGTGCGCGATCTTCACCGTCTTGCCGATGGCGATCTTGCCCGAGGCCGGCTTTTCCTTGCCGAGAATCATGCGGAACAGCGTGGACTTGCCCGCGCCGTTGGGCCCGATGATGCCCACGATGGCCCCCGCAGGGACCAGGAAGGACAGCTTGTCGATGAGCAACCGGTCGCCGAAACCCTTGGAGACATTGGTGAACTCGATTACCTCGTTGCCCAGGCGCTCGGCCACCGGGATGAAGATCTCCTGGGTTTCGTTGCGCTGCTGGTGCTCGTACTGCGACAACTCCTCGAAGCGCGCGAGGCGCGCCTTGGACTTCACCTGCCGGCCCTTGGCGTTCTGCCGCACCCACTCCAGCTCCGCCTTCATGGTCTTCACGCGGGCCTCTTCCTGCTTCGCCTCGACCTCCAGGCGCTTCGCCTTCTGGTCCAGCCACGAGGAGTAATTGCCCTCCCAGGGAATGCCCATGCCGCGATCCAGTTCCAGGATCCAGCCTGCGGCGTTGTCGAGGAAGTACCGGTCATGCGTCACCGCCACGACCGTGCCCGAGAAGCGCTGCAGGAACTGCTCCAGCCAGTCCACGCTTTCCGCGTCCAGGTGGTTGGTCGGCTCGTCCAGCAGCAACAGGTCCGGCTTCTGCAGCAGAAGCCGGCAAAGAGCGACCCTCCTTTTCTCGCCACCCGAGAGCACCTCCACCTTCTGCTCCCACGGCGGCAGGCGCAGCGCGTCGGCCGCGATCTCCAGCTCCTGGCCGCCTTCACCCGCGGCATTCACGATCGCCTCCAGCCGCGCCTGCTCGGCGGCGAGCGTGTCGAAGTCCGCGCCCTCTTCCGAATACGCGGCATACACCGCCTCCAGCTGCTGCTTCGCCTCGGCCAGCTCGCCTCGCGACTCCTCCACGATCTCGCGCACCGTCTTCTTCGGATCGAGGACCGGCTCCTGTGGCAGGTAGCCCACGTTGATCCCGGGCATGCGCACGATCTCGCCGTCGTAGTTGTCGTCCTCGCCGGCCATGATCCGCAGCAGCGTCGACTTGCCCGAGCCGTTCAGGCCCAGCACGCCGATCTTGGCGCCGGGAAAGAAGTTCAGGTTGATACTCTTCAGGATGGTGCGCTGCGGCAGCACGGTCTTGCCGACGCGGCGCATGGTGTAGACGTATTTCGCCATGGCTCTTTCTCTTAAGGGTACCTAGTTTGCGGGTTCGAGCTTCGCGACGATGCCAATCGGCTCGTCAGTCAGCAGGTACAGCATCCCGTCCGGACCCTGCCGCACATCCCGGATGCGCCCCATCACGCCGCGCAGCATCCGCTCTTCCTTCACCACCTTCTCGCCCTCCAGCTTCAGGCGCACCAGCAACTGGTCCTTGAGCGAGCCCACGAACAGGTCACCCTTCCAGCGCGGGAATTTGTCGCCGGTGTAGAAGGCCATCCCCGAGGGCGCGATGGACGGCACCCACTTGTGCACCGGCTGTGCCATCCCCGCCTTCGCCGTGCCTTCGCCGATCTTCGTGCCGATGCCGTAATTCACCCCATAGGTAATCACCGGCCAGCCGTAGTTGATTCCGGCGCGAATCACGTTCACCTCGTCGCCGCCCTGCGGACCGTGCTCGTGCGTCCACAGCACACCTGTCCCCGGATGCAGCGCCGCGCCCTGCTGGTTGCGGTTGCCCAGCGTGAACTTCTCCGGCTTCCAGCCCGCCTTGCCCGCGAAAGGATTGTCGCTGGGCACCTTGCCATCGTCGTGCAGCCGGATCACCGAGCCGGCGTGGTCGTCGGGTTTCTGCGCCCGCTCCTGCTCGCCACGGTCGCCCAGCGTGATGTAGAGCAACCCGGCGCGGTCGAACACCAGGCGCGAACCGAAATGGCGTCCGGTTCCGCCTTTCGGGCTCTGGCGAAAAATCACTTCCGCGCCCTCGACCTTGTTCCCGATCAGCTCGCCGCGCGCGACCTCGGTGCCGAAGCCATCATTGCCGCGCGCCGAGTAACTCCAGTAGATGAGCTGGTTCTGCGTGTAGTTCGGGTGCAGCACCACGTCCATCAGCCCGCCCTGGCCGTGCGGCGTAACCTGCGGCAGGCCGGCGACTGGCTGGGGATCGAGCTTGCCGTCCTTGGCGATCCTCAGGCGCCCTTCGCGCTCGGTGATGAGCAGGCGACCGTCGGGGAGGAAGGCGAGCGCCCAGGGGTGGCTCAGGCCCGAGAGGACCCGGGTGACGGTGAAACTGTGTTCGTCGGAGCGGTAGGTCTGGGCTTCGGTGGCACCAATAGCGGCGGCAAGTAATGGGAGAACTAGAAAACGCTTGCTCATAAGAGATCCATGATCCATTTGTCGCCGTGTACCTAGCTTCCTGAGTCTCATCAATTAATCCGCTGCCAACTGTTCGTCATCATTTATCGAGAGCTGCACTGTCCCTTTGCCAACATCAAACTCAGCTCTAACAATGTCTTCTTGATCAGCGCCACAGTATCGAAAGAACGAAGCATAACCATAAGAAGTCCCGTCATCCGTAACGCCGATCCTTCCGACCGGCCGATCAACTCCCTTCGGTGTGGCGTCGAACGAGCGTCCACAGACGTACCGCTTAACACCTCCGGGCACACCGAATACCGGCCCTCCGGTAATCATCGGCAAAGTCAAAGAGACCCAAAGTTTGCCGTCGGACGTCCAGCCGAAGTCTTGAAGTCGAGATTAGAGCCATCTAACCATGCGCTAATGTGCACGATCGTGCACATTTGCCCTAGCCCCGCGGCACCGCCCCCTTCTCTCCCAGGTCCCACCACACCCCCGCCATCAGCCTGAGCGCATCGCGCGCCACCGGCGCGAGCAGGTGCTCGTTCGGCGCATGCTGGCTGCACGATGCGTAGGAATGCGGCACCCACACCGTCGGCAGCCCCAGCAGGTCCGCGAAGATGTCGTTCGGCAGCGAGCCGCCCAGGTTGGGCAGGATCGCCGCCTTCTTCCCGGACGTCTTCTCCAGCGAACCGGCGGCCCACCTCACCCAGGGATGGTCCGGGTCCAGCCGCGTCGGGTGCATCAACTCCGCCCGCGCCCGCGACACCTTGACCATCGGGAACCCGTGCTTGTCCAGGTGCCGCTGCAGCGCCGGCACCACGTCCGCCGAATCGATGCCCACCACCGTGCGCAGCTGGCAATGGCAGCTCGCCCGCGGCGGGATGGCGTTCACCGGCCGGTCCGGATTACCGCAGGTGAAGGCGAGCACCTCGAAGCTGGGCCACCCGAACACCCGTTCCGAGGGCGTGAGGCCTGGCTCGCCCCAGTGGACATCGATCGCGGGCGCGTCATCGCCGCCGTCCACCTCGATGTCCGCCAGCACTTCCTTGACTCGGGCCTTCAGGGTATCGGGCCGCCACTCGGGCACCCGGATCTCGCCTCTCGGCCCGGTGATGGTCGCGAGCGCCTGGGCGAGGATGATCCCGGGATTGGCGAGCAGCCCGCCCCAGTTGCCGGAATGGTGGCCGCCCTCGCGCAGGTCCACGACGAGGTCCATGTTGAGCGCGCCGCGGGAGCCGAGGAACAGGGTCGGGCGACTAGGCGAGACGCGCGGACCATCGGAGGCGATGAGCACGTCCGCCTTCAACTCGTCGCGATGCTGCTCGCAGAACGCCCGCAGCCCCGGGGATCCCATTTCCTCACCGGTCTCGACCAGGAACTTGACGTTGAAGCCCAGTTTCCCGCGCTCGGCCAGCACAGCGGCCAGGGCGCCGATGTTGATGGTGTGCTGGCCCTTGTTGTCGGCAGTGCCGCGGCCGTAGATGCGCTCGCCCTCGAAGCGGACCTTCCACGGCTCGATGCCGGCGCGCCAGGACCCGTCCTGGCCGCGGATTACGTCGCCGTGGGCATAGGTAAAAACCGTCGGTAAATCAGCCGCTTCGATCCGCTCTGCGATGAGAAACGGGCCGTGCTTGCCGTCGGGATTGGGGAAGATGCGGCACTCGAACCCGAGACGCTCCAGCGACTCGGACATCTCCTCCGACAGGTAACGCTCCAGCTCGGGGCGGCGGTCCGGGTTCTGGCTCTCGGTGGGAATCGCAATGCGGCGCGACAGGTCCGCCAGGAACCTGCCGTCGTCAAAGTACGCTTGCGCGCGGGCAATCGCCCGGTCCCGGCTCATTTCCGGGAGATTCTATGCGCCTTTGCTTCCTTCTGGACCTTGGGCAGATCCACCCAGCCCGCGAACAGAACCTCCGCGCCATAGCCGACCCGCAGCCGCGCCAAGCGGCGGGCCCGCAAGCTGAGGAAAAGGCGTCGGAGGAAGTTCATGATGGCCGGGCTTTGCGCGTATCGTTGCCGAACTTTCTTACAGGAACATGACATGCAAAACGTATCCGCTCGAAATCGGTTGACTGCCTCCTGCACCGTTGCGCCATGAACACAGCCGTCGTCGTAGGCGCGCAGGGGGTGATCGGGCGCTACATCGTCGAGCGCTTGTCCTCGCTGCCGGACTGGAAGGTGGTCGGGTTGTCGCGACGCCGGGGCGAGGACCGGGGCAACGTGCGCCACATCGCCGCGGACCTGCTCGATCCTCCGGCTGCGGCGACGAAACTCGCGGAACTCCGGGAAGCCACCCACATTTTTTACGCCGCGTTCCAGCCTTCCACCGGGGCCGCCGCGGGCTACGCCGCCAACATCGCCCCTAACCGGGACATGCTGGTGAACGTGGTGTCGGCAGTGGATGCCGTTGCGCCTGGCCTGCAGCGCGTGGTGCTGGTGACCGGGACCAAATACTACGGGACCCACCTTGGCCCCTATCCGACCCCGGCGAAGGAGACCGACGCGCGCCATGCGGGACCGAACTTCTACTTCGACCAGATCGACTGGCTCACCACCTTCCAGCGCGGCAAGCGCTGGAAATGGACCGAACTTCGCCCGCAGACCCTGTGCGGCTTCGCGCCCGGAACCGCGATGAGCATCATTCCGGTGATCGCGGTCTACGCCGCCCTGCGCAAAGCCCAGGGCCTGCCCCTCGCCTTCCCGGGCACCGCCTGGAACTCGATCTACCAGGTCACGGAATCGGCCCACTTTGCCGATTCGGCCTACTGGGCTGCGACCGAGCCGCGCTGCGCTAACCAGGCCTACAACATCACCAACGGCGACTACTTCCGCTGGAGCCGGATCTGGCCGCGCTTTGCGGAGGTGTTCGACATGCCGTCGGGCGAACCCGAGTCGATGTCCCTGGTCAAGGCCATGGCCGGCCAGGGCGCGCTGTGGGACAGCCTGGTGAAGCAGCACGGCCTGCAACCGTTCCGCTTCGAGGAGGTGGTGGCCTGGCCCTTCGGCGACTACGTGTTCGGCTGCAACTGGGACGTGATGTCCAATGTCACCAAGTCGCGCCGGCACGGCTTCCACGCCGTGGTGGACTCGGAGGAAATGTTCGTGCGGCTGCTGCAGCGTTTCCGGGACGAGAAGATCGTTCCCTAGCCCGGCGCGTCAGGACAGCTTCAGCCCGCATCCTTCGAACGCGGCCCGGGTCGCCTGCTTTTCGGCCTCTGTGAGTCCCAGCAGCGGCCGGCGCACCGGTCCGCCAGCCTGCCCCAGCAATTCCTGCCAGTACTTCTGGTGCGCAGCCGCCTTGCCGGGGGGCCGGGTAGACTTGAGTGCGCGGCGCACCGTATCCAGGCTCGCGCTCACCGCCCGCGCCTTCGCCGCATCGCCCTTGAACGCCAGCTCGGTGTACTCGTACATGCGCCGGTCCACCGTCGTCTGCAGCAGGTAAGGTGGCGTGGAGCAAAGGTAGACCTGCCAGCCCAGCTCCAGGATGTTCTCCAGCCACTCTTCCTCGTTCGAGGTGCTGACAATGAGGCGCTCGCCCGCCAGGCGCGTCAGCCGGGCATAGGTCTCGCGCGGCACGCTGTACTTGATCGCCACCACGTTCTCGATCTCCGCCATCCGCGCGCACAGCTCGGGGCTTAGCATATAGCCGCAGTCGGGTGGCTGGTTCCACAGCACCACGCCGATGTCCACCTGCTCCGCGATATGGCGGTAATACTCGTGGACGGTGTCGTCGGTGTGGGCGCCGAAATACAGTAGCGGCGTGTGCACGACGATGGTCCCGGCGCCGATGGACTGGGCGTGCTTTGCCAGCTCGATAACGGTGTCCAGGCTCTGGTCGGAGCACGACACCATAACCCCCGCACCGAAGGGCTTGGCCTCTTGTGCCGCGATTTCGGCGGTGCGCTTGCGTTCGGCCATGGTCATGGAACCGAACTCGCCCTGCTTGCCGTTGACGAACAGGCCGCGGATGCCCAGCGCCGCGTACCAGTGGCGCAGGTTGCGCCGCCAGCCCTCCTCGTCGATGGACAGGTCCGGCCGGAACGGCGTCAGCGTCGCGGCCCAGATGCCGCGCAGTTCCGCTTTCGCTCGACTCTTGGCGTTGCTCTTCGTCGATTTCATGTCTGTGTTCCTTCTCTCGCAATGCGCATTGCCTGCCAAAGTACCGGTGCCGTGAGCGGCATGTCCAGTTGTTCGACGCCGTCGCCGGACAGGGCATCCAGCGCGGCATTCACGATCGCGGGGGGCACCGCGATGCAGCCAGCCTCGCCCATTCCCTTGGCGCCAAGCTCGTTCAATGGTGTCGGCGTCTCTGTATGCATCAGCTCGGGTCGCGGAAAATCGGCGGCGCGCGGCAGGGCATAGTCCAGGAACGATCCGGTCAACAACTGCCCGGTCTCATCGTAAGCCACGCGCTCGAGCAGCGCCTGGCCCAAGCCCTGCGCGATACCGCCATGCAGTTGCCCCTCGGCGCCCGCGGCATCGATGATCCGCCCTGCGTCGTCCGCCAGAGCCAGGCGTTCGATGGCGGGCGCGCCGGTCTCCCGGTCGATCCGTAGCACGGCCAAGCAGCTGCCATGACTCCAGGGCTCGCCCTTTGTCTCGTGCCACTCGGTGGCGTCGCCGCCAGCGGCGCGCGCACGCCGCGCGGCCCGCACGAGTGCACTGCCGCCGATCCCGGTGGAGCGGCTTGCCAGCGCGCCAACGCCGTCCGGGAGATCCGCGGTGTCGCCCTGATGGATGTCCACCTTGTCTTCGGCCACACCGAGTTCCCGGGCGAGGATCCGCGCGAACGCGCGCTCGCGGCCCTGGCCCTGCGAGGTGGCGCCCGTCCAGGCGCTGACGCGGCCTTCCGCCTCCAGTTTCACGCGCGCCGATTCCCCGCCCCGCCCGCAGGGCTCGACATAGGAGGCGAGACCGATGCCCACCCGTTCGCCAGCCGCCTTCCGGCGCGCGATTTCCGCGCGCAATGCCGGGTAGTCCACCTGCCGCAGCAGCAG
>Ga0169931_10013085_pt1 | contig 11387 bp, 10 predicted proteins | sample Kivu_15m_20L_FD_129675 | JGI IMG/M metagenome (GOLD analysis project Ga0169931, IMG submission 129675) | Freshwater microbial communities from Lake Kivu, Western Province, Rwanda to study Microbial Dark Matter (Phase II) - Kivu_15m_20L... | ecosystem: Environmental > Aquatic > Freshwater > Lake... | reverse complement strand
GCACAGCAAGGAGTTCCGCACACTGTGGACTTGCCACAAACCAGTCGGTGTCGTGGCGCTGGGCCGCGCGCGCAACGCCGACTCCATAGACGGCAAACTCAATCGCTGTTCTGAGCTCAGGACGTCCGGGCGGGCCTCGCCACAGACCGGATTTGGCGAGATCGACAGCGACAAGGGCCGCGTTGATCGTCGCATTCCATTCATCCCAGATATAGAGCGGTGAGCGTTCCCAGGATTCATGACCGTCAATGTGGGTCACAAAACCGTCCCCGCGCAGGCCCTCCGGTACCAACGCTCCGGCCTGAGTCTTCGTTACCCGCGGTTCTTCGACGATCGCCGCGCGGTCCTGCAGGATGTAGAAACCAACGCGCCGGCGTTGCTCGCCATCCTGCCGATTTCCGTGCTGACGCCGGAGATGTTCCTGAATGCCGTGCGTGAGTTCGTGACCGTACTTGATCGGATCATCGTCAAACCAGGTGTTGCCAAAACTTCGGGGCAGGTGCTGGACGAGATCCGTGAGGACAATCCCCCAGTTTGGACTCCGATCTGCGTGATCCGCCTTGAGCGTCGTGACCCGAAGGCCTTGTCCCGGACGACCAGCAAGCTTTGGCTTAGCGCGTGCTGCACGCGAGTCGTCCGAGCCCCGGTCGCGTGGCTCGGGCCGCGTGACTGGACCGCCCGCCATGTTGTCGGTCGAACCCCCGCCTGGAGCTCGGCGTTTTTCTGGAGTGCGTGCCGTCTGACACGCCGACAGCCAAGCCAGAAGCCCAGCGAGTGCGAGGTAAACGATGCGTGCACGCCCGCGAGCCGGGCTTGATCGATCTGCTTTATTCATATGAATCAAGAATTAACGGGGGCAGCGTGCAATTGCAACCACGAGCGATTCATCGCAGGTTCGACGCGTGGTCCCGTTGTTCGGCAGCGGCGGAGCAAAAGACTCCGGTTGTCGCAATCTCCAGGGACGGACAACCGGAGCATCCTCGTGGTCCCCCTGCAACCTCGTTGCCGAGGTCACACCACGTGGAATCGACGTGCGTTTGACATTCCATTTTGCCGGGGTCGCTCCAAAGACATCCAATTAGCAAAAATTTCGGATGGTTGGCGTTCCACGTGATGGCATTTTTGGCCGAGATTGGATTGGCATCGGTCGGGTGGGGGAGGGACCAGCGAGCAGTCTCTTCCATTTGTGGTCGGAGAGCGAGGTCTGTGTGTTGGTTTGACACCAGCCGCCCACGATTTGGGCAGACAGAGTGGAAACGCCCCACTCTTCCGCCTCATTTCGGGGGGTTGGCCATGGGCACAGACCCTGCTCATAACTCCCCCGGACCGAGGTAAACCAACGAACCCCAGAATCGCCCATCATTTTCCACGCAGTGTGGAGCTGGTGTTCGATCGACTGGGATGTGACGGCGCAAATGTCTGACTTACGAACCGATGGCACGAGCAAACAACCGCCGAGCGAGGTCGTCCCCGCTGCATCGGGGACGGATCAACCGTCTCTTGCCGCGCCATCACCAGAGGCACTTGCGGGCCTCAGACTTCTCGATCTGGATGATCTCTTCCTCCTGCGACACTTCCGCAGTGGACTGACCGTCGCGGCAACAGCGCGCCATCTGGGGCTGACGCAACCAGCGGTGACGCAGCGGGTGCGCAAGATCGAGCGTGTGTTTGGTGCAAACCTCGTCGAACGAACGGGGCGTACGATTCGCCTCACCGCGATTGGGCAGGATGTCTGCCGACGGGCGGACGAAGCGTTGAACCTGATGCTTTCGCTTACTCCGGGACCTGAGCGGCAGGAACTCGTGATCGGCGTGCGTTCGGATCTGCTCGAGCACTGGGTGTGGCGTGTGATCGCCGATCTCCGTCGCGCCAAGCCCGAGCTCACACTGCAGGTGCACGCTGGCTCCAATGATGAGCTCCTGAGGGAACTGGATCAGGGGAGTGTTGATGCGGCGATCGTCTCGTCTCCCGCACGTCTGGAATTGGCAGGCCCCGAGTGGCAGGTCGAAACGATTGCGGATCTGACGTCTGCATTTGTTGCTGCGCCCGCCCTTGCCGGTCAAGTCAACGATGACGTCGATCTCCAGAATCTGACCTTGATCGAAGGGGATCGAACGGCCCCGGTGCTGCGCATCCTCGCAGCTACGGAGCGGGCGCGACTCCGATTCGGCGCCGTGTGGCACGTTGGCGATCCGCGGCAGGTACTCAATGCGGCCCTCGCCGGACACGGTGTCGCCCTCTTGCCGCTGCAGCTCACGCAAGCGCACATTGCAGCGGGACGCCTCAAGACGGTTCTCGAGCATATTCCTGTGCCGGGGGAGACCATTCGAATGGTCGTGCGATCAGGTCAGTCAGATTCCATGACGGCCCTTCTCGAAGCACTTCGCGCCACGCAATTGCGTTGAGTTCTTTGCCATCCCTCGATGGAACGCGCTACAATTCCTGAAGTTTATATCGAGATCGATCGCGGGTTGACGCTGCCGGTTTTCCGGGGGGCGTCCGCGAGTGTCTCACTTCAGCGTGGCGAGGCTCACCTTTGCTGTTCTTCCTTGGCGAATTGCTGCAGAACTGGTGGGGGCCGTTTCGCCTGCTCACCTCGCATCTTTTTCTTGGTGGTTTTGGGCTTCTGGCCTCGGCGCTGCTGACATGGGTACTCCTGCCACGCCTGGTCGGGCTCGTCCCACGGGATCGCGGTCGCTCGCACGCCGTGCAGAGTTCCGCTGCGCAGGGCAAACCGACTGGCGTTGGCGTCATTTTCGTCTCGATCTTCGTTCTGGTTCAGCTGCTGGTCATGCCGCCGAACTTTGAGAGTTTTGCGGTGCTGATCTTGACGAGCCTCTCATGCGCATTTGGTTTTCTCGACGATCGCGCAACACTCGCCTGGGGTGAATACAAGAAGGGACTGCTCGATCTTCTGATCTGCGTCTTGGGTGCGGCGGCTCTGTCCGGGCTGAAGGACGTGACGATCTGGCTTCCGTTCACGAAGTATCTTTTCACCGTACCGGAGTGGCTCTTCATCCCAGCGGCGACGATTCTGTTGTGGGCGGCGATCAACTGCACAAACTGCACGGACGGCGTGGATGGACTGTCCGGGACGCTCGTGATGATTGCGCTGATGAGTATCGGCGGACTCCTGTACTTTGGGCTCGGACATGAGCGCATCGCGGCCTATTTTCTGCTGCCGCACTACACGGACGGCGCCAACTGGGCGATCATGGCGTTCTCAATGGTCGGCTGTCTTGCGGGTTATCTCTGGTACAACGCGCATCCGTCGCAGATGCTCATGGGTGACGCCGGGTCGAGGGCGTTGGGTTTTCTTCTTGGCGTTCTCGTAATCGAGAGCGGCAACCCGTTCGTCATCTTCATGGTTGCGGGCGTGCTTCTCGTGAACGGCGGTACTGGTCTTGTCAAAGTTGCTTTGCTGCGATTTGCACGCATCGCCATCTTTCGCGATATTCGATTTCCGCTGCATGACCATGTCCGGCACAAACACGGCTGGTCGAATCCCCAGGTGCTGGTGCGTTTTGCCATGGTGCAGGCAATTCTCGCGCTTGTCCTGCTCGTGCTTCTTTTGAAGATTCGCTGATCGACGGGGCGAATCAGGCCCCGACCCCGCGCATCGCCAGCTTCATGTCGCTCTTGTTGGATGCCTGCGCGATTGCCTCTTCCTCCGTGATCTCGCCGGCATTGTAGAGCTCAAGAATCGACTGATCAAATGTCTGCATACCGTACGTGTCCCCGCCATCGCGAATTGCGTCGTAAATCGCATCGAAGCGCTCGCCGACAGCAATACACTCGGAAATGGTCGCGGTGTTGATCAGGACCTCGACGGCGGCAACCTGACCGCGAGTGTTGGCTCGTGGCACAAGTCGCTGCGAAATGATCGCCTTGATCGTCGTTGACATCGATCCGCGCAGTGCCGTGTGCTGATGCGGCGGAAAGAAACTCAGAATTCGGTTGAGAGTTTCGACTGTGTTGTTCGTGTGGAGCGTCGCGAGTACGAGGTGTCCAGTTTCGGCAGCCATGAGCGCCGTCTCGACCGTGTCCTTGTCCCGCAACTCTCCGACGAGGATGACGTCGGGGTTCTGCCGCAAAGCCGCGCGCAGGGCCGACTGAAAGTTTTCCGTGTCGATGCCGACTTCGCGCTGCTCGATCGTTGCCTGCTGATCGACGAAATTGAACTCGATCGGGTCTTCGATCGTAATGATGTGAGCGGCCCGTTCCATGTTGATCTTTTGAATCATGGCCGCAAGGGTCGTCGTCTTTCCGCTGCCGGTGGCGCCGCTGACGAGCACGAGACCGCGTTTTTCGAGCGTAAGAGAGGACAACACGCCTGGGAGCTGCAATTCTTCGAGCGTGCGAACGTGGGTTGAGATGACGCGCATGACGATCGCTGCAACCTGACGCTGGCGAAACGCGTTCACACGAAAACGGGTTCCAAAGCGTGCCTGAAACCCAAAGTCGGCGTCGCCGGTTTCGCGGAATTTCTTTTCCACATTTGGTGGCATAAGCTCCTTGAGCCAACCGTCCATCACTTCTGACGTGACGACCTCGCCGTCGCTGAGCGTGATGAGATCGCCGTTGAAGCGAAAGCGCGGGACCGCTCCGGTCTTGATGATGACATCGCTGGCTCCGCCACGGACTGCGACTCTCAGGATTTTTTCAAGCACACTCACGACTTTTCTCCCTGCTCGCGCGGGCACTGCCGAGGACCATTGGGTCGCCATGCGAACAGAAGCGGAATTGCGCCGAGAAGAATGAGCAGCGGAAGTTGACCGGAATTGGCAGCCTCGTCTTTATCGGGGTTTCCAATGACGGCACACTTGCGCCCGGCAATGCTCACCGAGAAGTTCTTGCCCTTTTTTCCGCGTGGCGCGTGCAGTGCGGTGAACTGTCGCGACTCTTCGGCGAGAGTCGCGAGATCAAGTCCGCAAGGCGCACCATCGAGCGTGGCCACGGTTGTGGCAAGGCCGCGTGCCACGCCGTGCTTCAGGATCGCGCAATAGGAGGGCCCGACAGTGCCGTGGGGCGCAAGTTGCTCGGTCGGAGCGGGTTGTCCGCCGGCATCCGACAGGGCGCGATCGGCTTCGATCAGTGCAAGCATGGCGTCGCGAAGAGAGATCTGCTCGGGAAGATAGTCGGCCGAATAGTAGACAACGCGATCAAACTGCGTGCCGACTTCCTCACGAACGGCCCACAGCATGGCCGACCAGATTTCACCGAGTTCGTGACTGATGGGACGCAGACGGGGGTCATCGAGCCGACGCGACGGATCAATGAGCGCCGAGCGCAGGGATATGGCACCAGGCTTGATCGATCGACCGAGATAAGGGTCACCGCGCATCGCGTAGACGAGATAGTCGGCAGTTCCTTCGTGCCAAATTCCAGAAGCTCCGCGGGCCGACGTCACGGCGCGATAGAGAACGTGATGGGCGATTTCATGCGCGACGACATCGTTGTCTCTCGCGAGATCGGCGAGGATGACGCCGTCACCACGACCGATGCGGACCGTCGGGAGGGCGCCGGGCGACGTCGCAGCAAAGTATCCCGCGTTGTTCGGCGACCCGTTGATCGTCGTGTGAATCTCGACGGCCATTTTTCCGGGCATGGTCGTTGTTGCAGGCGTCCAGCCGAGTTCATTCTGAAACCACGCCAGCGCCTGGCTTGCCCCGAACCAGGTCTGGAGCAGGTCGAATTCGTCGCGATCGGCTTCGACGTTGGGCGACAGCATCACGGCACCATCGAAGGAAGCGGCGAAGTCCCGCGTTGCGGGGTCTTTCGAAGTCACACTGAGTTTTGGTCCGTCAAGGCCCGGCCCATCGATTCCAGTGAGGGCTTCCGTGCTCGTCACCTGATCGAGGGGCGATCGCGGGAACACGTTTGCCATCAATGGTGACAGGCGATGATGTGAGGCCGCGTCCGCAATGTGGAACTGCATCGGCTCACTGCGAACGACCGATCCGGTGCGACCATCCACGATGACACGCCAGTTCGTCCCGAGGAGTTCGTCCTGCTCGGTCGTGATCCATACCGGTGCAATTTCACCGCCGACATCGGCCAGCGCGATGCCTGGCGTGGCGTCAGCCGAAGCACGAGCTGGGCGTAGCTCTGCGAGCGGCCGCGGTGGCGTCTGAATGTCTGCGGAAAGTGGCGCACGGGGCAGCTGGACACTGCCGAGAACCGGACGACCATCGCGCCAGCTCAGTGCGATGGATGCATCGTCGATGAACCATCGCCCGCAGCGCACGCCGTAGATTTGGTGCGTTGTGCCGCCAGCACTGGTGCGGCGGTTGGTCTCCAAGGTGACGCAGGCCTGAGCCAGATGCGGCGCAAGATCCCGGAGTACCTTCGCTGCTGCTGCGTCCGGGGATTTCCCCGATGTCGCAGTCAGGGAGAATCCAGATGGGCTGGATGCATCGGCGTGATCGCCCGTGAAGTCGGCGGGCAGATCGCGCGATACAGCGATTTCCGACCAGACCGTATCGATGATGTTCGTATCCTGTGAAACGGGCACGGCAATGGCGGCGCGAGCTGCGACGATTGTCACTAATGCAACAGCGCCGACGAAGCGGAGCGTGTTCCGATGTAGCCCGGCCGAACCCAAAGACCCACCATCCATGGAATGAGACAACGCACGCTGTGCTTAATGCCCAGCATTCCTGAGGGGTTTCGGCAGCTTTTTCCCACCATTGAGGGAAATCGCATCTGGCGAAAAAACATATAATGATGGTTGAGGGTTATGTGGCCCGGGTGGACAACTCCCCGGGCTTCAGGAGTGGCCAAGAGCATCGACCCTGGAATAAAATTTCGAGATTCATCCAATGATGCGGTTTGGCCTTCGGAACGGCGGGCCAGATCTGCGAGAGCCGCGGTGGAGAGGTGTCATGCGTGCATGGGGTTCGGGACTTCTTCTGCTTCTCGTCGGCTCTGTGATCGGGGCGTCACCCGCCGGTGCCGGTTCACTTGGGGCTGCGCTCCATCTGGACAGTCTGCCACACGGTGCCGATGTCACACTTCCGCAGCCGGCAACGACGCTGGTCGGTGTCGGTGCAACCGTTCGCCTGTCAGCGACGGACGCACCGCAGACGATCAGCTTTGCGGCGATTGGCCGGGATGGTCTCGCTGGTAAACTGTTGAAGGTTGCGATCTTTGATTCTGCCGAGACACGGGTGAAGTACGTCACCGTGAAACCAGGAACACCGTTTCTCTACAGTCTGCGGGGTCTCGAAACGATCACGGTGCGGGCTGAATTTGCGGCACGACAGACGAAGGACGCAGGAAGCAGCGATCCGACACGACTCCGCGTTGAGAGCGACAAACCGCTGCAGGTCGCGCATTGACGTCCAGCAACACTCGCCGCGAAGTTCTAGTTGTTGATGATGCATCTACTGTGCGGGATCTCATGTCACGCCTCCTTGACGCCTCAGGTGTCACGTCGGTGCTCGCGGTCGATGGCGCCAAAGGCCTGCGCATTCTCGAAAAAACCTCAACATTGGTCTCGTGTTCTGCGACGTCAACATGCCGCAGGTCGATGGCTTGACCATGGTTGAGAATCTCCAGGATCGAATCAAGGCCGGGCGCGTTCAATCGGTTCCGGTGGTCATGCTGACAACAGAAAGTTCGATGGCTCAGGTGCTGCGTGCAAAGGCAGCTGGCATCGTTGGCTGGATCATCAAGCCACCGACTGCGGCGGTCATTCGGGAGATGGTCGCGAGGTTTCTTCCGTCCAGTCCAGAGCAATAATCTCTTCGACAACGGGTTTGACCGCTGCGTTGACCGCGGCGACATGCAGGGGATGCAAAAGGTAGGTATCGAGCGCCGCGCGTGAGCTCAGCCGCACGAAAAGACCGTAATCAAAGCCTTTCGCGCGTGCCGTAAATGTCTTGCCACATGAGATGTCGATTACACCGGGAATTCTGCCGCGCAGCGCCGTGAGTTGCTTCACGAGCGTTTCACCGCTTCCTGCTGGGGCGTCCGGCTTGAGCTTGAACAGTACGACGTGATCGATCACGGTGGCTCATCCCTCGAGCAACTGTTGTCCGTTCAGCGTTTTGCGAGCATTTCACCACGTCCTGGACCGGTGCCGACATAGCTGATCTCAACTCCGGAGCTCTCTTCGAGTGCGGCGACGAAACGGCGAGCCGTTTCCGGCATGTCGGCAAAAGTTCCGTGCTTGGGCAAAGTCTCGGTCCAGCCCGGCAGCGTGAGAAACTCCGGAGTACAGCGTTCAAGAACGCTTGCGTCCCACGGAAATTCAGTAATGCGACCAAGGGTGGGGTGCCGGTAGGCGACACAGATTTTTACTTCGGGTTCGCCCGTCAGAATGTCCATCTTGTTCACGATCAAGTCGTCGAATCCGTTTACGGCCATGCTGTAGCGCATCGCCACCGCATCAAACCAGCCGCAGCGTCGCGCACGACCTGTCGTGGCGCCGAACTCGTGGCCGCGCTTGGCGATTCCCTGGCCGACGCCGTCGAAAAGTTCAGAAGGCATCGGCCCCGCGCCAACGCGCGTGATGTAGGCCTTGGCGATACCAACCACGCGAGAGATTCGTCGCGCCGGCAATCCAATGCTGGTGACAGCGCCACCGGCTGACGTCGAGCTCGACGTGACGTAGGGATATGTTCCGTGATCGAGGTCGAGCAGAGTGCCCTGCGCGCCTTCGAGAAGCAGACTCTCACCGGCGGTCACCGCGGCGCGAATGCGCGCATCGGCGTCGCAAACATAGGCCGCGAGTGCCTCGCCGGCGGCGTGAAACTTGTCCCATGCTTCGCGCGAAGATTCGACGTGCGCCGCAAACTGCGGAACGCTTTTGGTCATCGCCTCCATCCACGCCATGCGGCGGGTGCGGTCGACGAAGTTGCCCGCGCGGATTCCAGAACGGGCGGCCTTCTCGGAGTAGGTTGGACCGATCCCCCGCCTTGTGGTTCCGATCGCCTCACCGCGCGCATTCTCGCGCTCACCATCAAGATGCACGTGCCATGGGGAAATCACGTGTGCCCGCGCCGAGATCCACAGACGCTCCGGACCGAGCTTGCGCTCGGCCTGAATCCGCTGCATTTCCGTCACGAGCTCGGCCGGATTGATCACAACGCCGGCGGCAAGCGCGCAGATCTGTCCTTCGCGCAACGCGCCGCTCGGGACCTGGTGCAGGACAAACTTCCGACCGTCGATGAAGAGCGTGTGACCGGCGTTGTTGCCACCCTGATAGCGCACGACAAGATTTGCGTCCGCGGCAAGGATGTCGACCCACTTGCCCTTTCCCTCGTCACCCCACTGGGCGCCGACGACGACCGTCACGGCACCGGTTCGGACAGCGGGCCGCGCGGCTGAGTTTTCGTGTGGTGACAGATGGCGAACGGACGCAGACGAATGTTTGCTGGAGTGCATGGGCAAGGCGGACCTCCAATGGAGCGATGTCTTTCGCGGGAACCCGGGAGCACGCAAGGGGAAAAAACGGGATCTGCTGACCAGACATGTCTAGACGAGGCGCTCAAGTGGTGTCCACTGGAACCCGCTCCATCGATGGTGTTAGAAGTCCACTTTCGGCTTTGATTCTTTCCGGGAGAAGTCCTGATGCCCGAATCTCAAGACACGACGGCGACCCTATCGGCTCTGGACGGTCGTTACGCACAGCGCACGGCTGGAACCCGGGCCGTGATGTCGGAAGCCGCGCTCCATTCGGCCCGGGTCCAGGTTGAGGCGCATTGGCTCCTCCATCTCGCAGACCAGGCTGCCCTCGGTGTCCTGCCAAAGACAACGCTTTCGTTGACCCCACAAGTGCGCGCACGGCTTGAGGCGTTGGCTTCGAGCGGGCTCGGTCCCGCAGGCGCCCAGCGCATCGCCGAGATCGAACAAACGACGCGCCACGATGTGAAGGCCGTCGAGTATTTCCTCCGCGAGGAGCTCACGCGGGCGGGGGCGACCCCGGCAGTGCTCGCGATGATTCATTTCGCGTGCACGTCAGAAGACATCAACAACCTCGCCTGGGCCCTGCTCATGCGGCGCGCTCGTGCGGACGTGCTGCTTCCGGAAATGGACCGGGTGATCGAGGCGTTGACTGGTCTCGCCGGTGAGCATGCGGGTCAGGCCATGCTGGCTCTGACCCACGGGCAGCCGGCGTCACCGACGACTCTGGGCAAGGAGATGGCGGTCTTTGCATTTCGCCTGACACGGGCGCGGGCGCAGCTCAATCGCCAGGAAATTCTCGGCAAGTGCAACGGTGCCACGGGAAACTTCAACGCCCATCGTGCCGCATTTCCCGCCGTGAACTGGCAGGACCTCTCGCGCAGCTTTGTTGAGGGGCGACTCGGCCTGGTCATGAATCCCCTGACGACGCAAATCGAGAGTCACGACTGGATTATTGAGTATGTCGATGCAGTGCGTCGCGCGAACACCATCGCGATTGGTCTGGCACGGGATGTTTGGGGCTACATTTCGCGCGGTGTCTTTCGGCAGCGCGCCCGGGCCGGTGAGGTTGGATCGAGCACGATGCCGCACAAGATCAACCCGATCGACTTTGAAAACGCAGAGGGTAACTTCGGTCTCGCCAATGCCCTGGCCGGCCACTTTGCAGACAAGCTTCCCATTGCCCGGTTTCAGCGGGACCTAAGTGATTCAACGGTGCTGCGCAGCCTCGGCAGCTTTGTCGGGTACTCGAGCCTGGGCTGGAGCGGACTCGCGGCGGGATTTACGCGGATCGGCGTCGATGCGGCGGTGTGCGCGCGCGAGCTTGATTCAGCATGGGAAGTACTCGGCGAGGCCGTACAGACCTTGCTGCGCGCGCATGGCATCGAGGATGCCTACGAGCGCCTCAAGGCAGCTACCTGCGGCACGGCCATGACGCGGGAGGCCATGCAGTCCTTCATCGCCGGTCTTGGTGAGCTGCCGCCAGCGGTGCGCAGCAGTCTCGCGCAACTGACGCCCCAAACCTACACCGGAAGTGCTGCGGAGCTGGCCCACACCTGGACAAAGCAGGGACACCATAAGTGAGTCACGGTTGCTGCCCCTTCTGATTGCGGTGGCCACGTGGTTGCGGTAGCTTCGCGGGCGTCGTGCGCAGATGATTCGCGTGTCCATGAGAAGACTGCGGTCTCGTCCGATCTATTCTTTGTCCCGTTGGGAGATGCAGAAACATGAAAAATCTGATCAAAGTTCTTGCGACCGGTTTTGCCTTCGCCTTTGCAACTGGAGTTGCGGGCCAGGCACTTGCGAAGACGTGCGAGCTCGCAATTGAAAGCAACGACGCCATGCAGTACAACAAGAAGGTGCTTCCGGTTATCGGGTGGGTAACGGCTGAGATCCCTGTATACTCGCGCGCATGAATGACAAACACCTATACGCTCAAATCCTAGGCATTACGTCTCCCTGGTCCGTTGACTCAGTCG
>Ga0169931_10013083_pt1 | contig 11388 bp, 5 predicted proteins | sample Kivu_15m_20L_FD_129675 | JGI IMG/M metagenome (GOLD analysis project Ga0169931, IMG submission 129675) | Freshwater microbial communities from Lake Kivu, Western Province, Rwanda to study Microbial Dark Matter (Phase II) - Kivu_15m_20L... | ecosystem: Environmental > Aquatic > Freshwater > Lake ... | reverse complement strand
TCCATCAAGTACGTTCCAATTGTACGCACCTGATTCAGGTAATTTTTACGCTGGACATCCGTTTTTTCGTGGAGTTGCAGGAAAAAGCGAATCGGCAATTCCGATAATTTAGCCACATAAGCCGATTTGGTGTCGTCTAAAAGATCTTTCGCCATGGTTGAAAGTTCTTTGCGGATGTCGGGATTTTTTTCTTCGTCGGATCTAACGCGATTAAATCCAATTAATACTTCAGTGATATCGTCGTTTAAACCGGCCATATCGAGAATTTGGTCAATGGCCTGATCGATTAGGTTTTCTTTTTTTAATTCGACCGAAAAACTGACCGGAAGGTGCAAATCGTAGGCAAATGTGCGCACCACGCGATGCATAAAGCTATCGATGGTGCCAATGGAAAAATCGCCGTACTGATGCAAAATGGTGCGGAGCAATTGCTTCGCTTTGTCTGGCATTAATTTGACGTCAATGCCTAATTTATTGGCAAGTTCATTACATAAATCCTTGGTTTTCGGATTTTCGTTGGCAATATTTTCGAGTGCTTCGAGCACCCTGGCTTTCATTTCGGTAGATGCCTTGTTGGTAAATGTTATGGCAAGAATGGATTTGAATGCCTCCTCATTTCCCGCTTTTAGCGCCAACTGTAAAAATTCTCTTACAAGGGTATAGGTTTTTCCGGAACCGGCCGAGGCATTGTAAACCAAAAACGCTTTGTCTGTTGCAGCAGCAGGTTGATTGTTTTTCACTGAACGGGAATTGGTGGGTTGATTCAAATGTAAGGATAAGCCAGCGAAGAAAATAATGGTTTTTGATTTATTTACTACTATGCCAAGAGTTATGTTGCTCTTGCGGATATTGCTGTTAGATATCGTATAAAACAGTCTTTTACAACGCTTTAAGTTCTTGCTAAGTATGCCTCTTTGTAGGCGGATGTGAAATCAATGAGTTGAGGTAAAAAATCAGCAAATAATACCTGGTAAAACGAATCGTTCTGCTCCAATTCCTCATGTGCGTTTTCCATACCCGAAACAAATTTACTTCTTCGGGCTAATCCCGAAAAGGCATTTCGAATTCCTTCGATGTGGCGGTAGTTGTAGAGCCAATCCTGTTTGTGCATGTAGTGTAGGGTGTGTTGCGCGTGAATGGGCATTAAGGCATGGTCTGCATACAAGCGCCGATAAATTTCTTCGCTATAATTATGAAGCGCATGTTTCGAATAACTCTCCCAATTTCGCGCTAAATAATGGTCGCCGAACATGTCCATTACAATGCCCGAAAATTTCCCAAATCGACTGCGTAAGGCCCGCTTTCCTTCCGCAATCAAACTATGTTCATCGGTAAATGTGTCGATAGCGCGGTGCAAGCGAATGCCTTGTATTACATCCTGTTCGTAGGCTTCAATTTGTTTTCCTTTTACCGCGTCTGCAATAAATCCCCCCACCAAAAGTCCACGGTCGTTGCCGGCAAGGTATGCATGTGCCAGGTAATTCATTGCGTGGCCAAATTATTCCGCAATGTAAAAACAAATATCCATAAGCATTTAATCCGGAATAGACTTTACTGAAAAACCCTCAATTGTATCCAATTCATAAGCTTAAAATCTTTTTGGATTTATGGCTGCAAAACATTTTGATATGCATCTTTGCCTTGTCACTTCACATTTAATGCATTTCGGTTATTTATATCAGCCCTAAATTGCTAAGCTGATTCACAATATATTGCTCATTTAAATTAAAACAATTGCAAGTTTTCCGGTAGGTTCTTGATTGACGATTTAGCGCAAAACCACAAATCTGTAGTTTTTTGTCGTACTTCCGAAATTAATAGCTAAAAAGTAAATGCCACTCGACAAGCCATGAATATCGATATAATTTGAGTTTGTGAACGTATCGATTAACTCGCCGGCCATAGTTCGTATTTCGCCTTTCAACACCGTGTTGTTTTTTGAAGGAAGAGAAATAAAATGACTTGCCGGATTGGGGTATAATTGAATGGCACCCATCGAATTGTTTTCACTGCCAACTGCATTCCCCACCTCAACAAATCCGTTGTATGAAGCTGTACAGGTCGAATTGGAAAGTGTACATGAAATTTCGTATAAGCCTTCGGCGTTGTAGGTATGCGATACAGGATTGCCTTGTGCTTCAACTCCATCTCCAAAATTCCAGGTTAAGTTGCCATTGCCGCTGATGTTTGCAAAAAAGTCGACCGTAGCATTGGGTAAAATCACTATTTCTGCACTCAGCTCAAGACTAAGAATAGAAACGGGATCTACATTTTGTATTTCGAATGGCACTTGTGTATAGGTGCCGTCATCGAAACTAACTTCGAGCAGGTAATTTCCAGGGTTCAATGGTTCTGAATTATATGCGCCCGACAATAATACCGGTGGCGAAAGTGCGATTTCATTGGTGTCGAGTAATTGAATTTGCGCAAATCCCGGGATGGCTGAACTTACCGCAATTGAACCCAAGCCTCCACTGCAGGTTTCATCGATGTTTGTGAGGCTTAGCTGAAGTTTATTCATGTTGAAGTTCAACTGAGCATCCCAGGCACTTTCCTGCAAGGCAATTAAACTGCTAGCTCCTAAAATCGCAAAGCTAATTTGCGCCGAGTCGCCTGGTTGTATCGTGCCGACTGTTGTGCCAAGCAGTGCTGAAATTTCTCCCGTCGTAGATGCATTGCGCGTTAAACCTCCCGAAAGTGCAGCAAATTTTTCTGCATCGGTAAACCCATCGTATAAACTTATACTGCCTCCCGAACCGTTGTTATTGAAGCAATAAGGATTGGCAGGTTGGTTATGTAGTAATTTAATTCCAAAATATGTTGTTGGATTACTTTCATCGAAGGCATAAATCATTTTATTGGCTGCGTCGTAGGTACAGCGATTTTGTGCACTATTTTGGATATCCCAATCGGCAAAAATTCCAGCCGACATAGATGATGTTGCAGAATTTCCTTGATTAACCAAGGTGTATGTCATTTCCACATAGTTCTCATTCGGCTTTGCACTGGCTTTTTGATGAATACGAACCGGTTGAGCGCCTGCAGAATCGGTTGAAAAAGCTGAACGGATGTGTTGTGCACCATCTGCATCATTCGATTTACTCACAGCCACTTCGCGTGTAAAATCGTTGTCGTAGCCGGGTAGGGTGGATGCATACACATTGTCGGCAACTTCTCCCGAACTTCCAAGCAAAAATCCTGCGCTATAAATTTGTGAACTGCCATTTTGATAAGCGATTCCAATACCATCAGTGGCATAATCGGCATTGTACCCAATACTACCACGCGATGTGATGGTAGTTTTAAGATTGTTTATGGTTAAATCCATGTAATCTTTGTTCACCCGAACTTCGACATATTCATTGGCAAAATATCCGCTTGCCACATCGCTGTAACGCAATTTAAGAACTACATCGTGGTTGTATGGGGCATCGGGAAGAATTCGAAAGGTAAATGGAGTTTGTTGTACATGCGAGTCAAGCGATGCAATCGAACCGGCCTGATATGCATTCGCGAGAATTTCGATAAAGGCATTTTCAGAACTAATTGATACGGATAAATTTTGAGCAAGGGCCAAGAAATTTAAAAACGATCCGCTCAGCGAAACGGTGTCGCCTGCAGCCAGAAACGAATTACCTGCATTGTTTGTAAATTCAGGATGTACATAATGGATGGATGGTCGTTGCGGATCGTTGAGCGCGCGCAACATATTTAGTCGGCCTGAACCAAGCAATTGATTTACGGTCGCATTTCCTGGTAGAGCATAAATGGAAGTGTCGGCAGTGATGCGAAGGCGTTCGGCTACCTGAAGCGCCGAATATGCAGGGAAGTGACTTTTAACAAGGGCCGCAGCACCCGTAACAAGTGGAGCAGAGAAGGATGTTCCGGAGCTTACATCGTAACCATTAAACGGCCAGCACGACCGCACCAGTTCACCGGGGGCACAGATGTCGACGGTTGGACCAAAGGTACTGCCAGACCAAGCAAGATCGGTCGAACCGGTTGCGGCTACGCTAAAAACACCATCATACGATGCCGGATAATATTTTTCGTTAATTCCCGAATTACCCGCTGCTGCAATAATCAATGCTTCCTTGTTTACGGTTGCATAACGAACGATTTCTTCACCGAATGGATCGGGAAAGGTGCCACCCCAGCTTGCGTTGATGAACTTACAGCCAAGTTCGGCTAAGTACACAATGCCTTCGTATCCAAATGTAAAGCCGTTGGCATCGTCGATACGTACCGGAACGAATTTGCAACGATACGCATTACCCGCTATTCCAATGCCGTTGTTTACTGTTGCCGAGCTCATACCGGTTGTAAACATGCCGTGTGGCGATAGCGTCGCGGTAGGGTTGTTTGTATTGCTCGCAGTGTTCCATCCTCTGAAATCATCAATGTAGCCGTTGTTATCGTCATCGAGGCCATTCACCGGATCGGCGTAATTGTAACGAACATTGCCCAAATCCTGATGTTCGAACTGAATACCTGCATCGGTTATGCCGATATACACATTGGTATCTCCTTGTTCTATATCAAACGCCTCAAATGTTTTTATGAGCGCGTGGTGATATTGCTGAGCGATTTGAGGATCGTTGGGTGTGAACATTGGTCGCTGAATGAACCGCGGTTGCACCCATTCGAAATATCCGCTTTTAGCCAATTCTAAAAGTACCAACTTCAAGGGTTTGTTGCCCGAATACGCAATGGTTCCGACGCCTCTGATGTCGGCATTTTTTCGTCCTGCCCAATCACAATTGGTTTTAGGTTTTTGGACCTGAGGGAAGCTTTTATCAATTCGCTCGATGCCGGATATGTTCAACTCTTTCCCAAATTTTATGATACTTTCACGATCAGTCAGGTTCGGAAGATATTCTTCTTTCAACTTAAAAATGACAGCACCCTGCACAAAATCAGCTGTCTTCAGATTTTCGGGATAATAGACCTGCTGCGCTGTTGCTTCTGCAGCGATTAAACTAAGAGCCGATACAACGAAACGTAATACTTTGCACATATATGAAGTTGTTTGGGATTTCACCGGACATTTAACTTGAGAAGCGCCAAATGGTTCGCTCTAAATTATTCATTTTCTTACGTGTCAGAATCTTTGGTGTTTTCTCTGCGTTGCCTTAAAAGATCTCCAGGTAGTCAAATAGCTTTTGACTTTCGAATGCGATTACCTCAAAGATAAACCGATTCCCAACAAATTAATGATGTTCATCCAAGCGAATGATATATAAAGCCTAAAATTTCAAACGGATTAGTTCTTAGGCTTGAAGCGTTTAGCGTATTCGAGGTATTCCTCCTTCGAAATGCTTAATGGCCCTTTGCCATCGCTGAAGTCAATTGCTCCCCATGCCTTTTCGGTGCGCGCATCGGCTGCCACCTCGCGCAAAACAACATTTTCAGCTTTCCCACCTTGTTTATCGAATTCTGCAATACGCTCCTTTGCTCGTGTTGCGCCTGATTTTGCTTCCTGCCGAGCCTTTTCGGTGGCCTCTGCCTTGGCTTTTGCTTCGGCCTCTGCTTTTGCTTTAGCATCTGCTGCGGCTGCAATGGCTTCTTGACGGGCTTTTTCCTCCGCTTCGCGTTTTGCCTTATCGGCCGCCTCTTTACCTAAACGATCGGCTTCTGCCTTGGCGATTGCTTCTTGTCGAGCTTTTTCGGCAGCTTCGGCTTTGGCTTTAGCTTCTGCCTCCTGTCGGGCTTTTTCTGCAGCAGCTTTTTCAACGGCTTCCTGGCGGGCTTTTTCGATTGCCTCGGCTTTCGATTTCGCTTCCGCCTCTGCCTTGGCTTTCGCTTTTGCTTCTGCTTCCAGGCGCGCCTTTTCATCGTATGCCCGTTGTTCTGCAGCTTTCTTATCGGCCTGCTCTCGTTCTACCTTTTGCTTTTGAGCGGCTTCTTTTTCAGCTTTTGCCCGAGCTTCATCTTCGGCACGTTTGCGTTCTTGTTCAACCCGAGCTATCGAGTCTTGCTGCATTTTCTGGCGGAACAATTCATCGGCTTTGGCTTTTTCTTCTTCCAGCTTTTTCTTCAACGCAGCTTCTTCAGCGAGTTTTTTCAGGCGTTCAATTTCGGCTGCTTCGGCACGGGCTTTTGCTTCAGCTTCAGCTTTTGCCTTTGCTTCGGCTTCGGCCTTCGCTTTTTCTTCGGCGGCTTTCGCAATGGCTTCCTGCCGTGCTTTTTCTTCGGCATCACGTTTCGCTTTATCGGCCGCTTCCTTGGCGAGACGCTCAGCTTCGGCTTTGGCCAAGGCTTCTTGACGTGCTTTCTCTTCTGCCTCTTTTTTCGCTTTGGCCTCTGCTTCCTTCGCTAAACGTTCGGCTTCAGCTTTAGCAAGAATTTCCTGACGTTCTTTTTCCTCGGCTTCCTTTTTTGCTTTCTCAGCAGCTTCCTTTGTTAAACGATCTGCCTCTGCTTTTGCAAGTGCCTCTTTGCGTAAGCGTTCGTCCTCCTCTTTGCGTGCTTTCTCTGCGGCTTCTTTGGCAAGTCGATCTGCTTCGGCTTTGGCAAGTGCCTCCTGCCGTGCTTTTTCGGCAGCTTCGCGTTTAGCCTTTTCTTCAGCTTCTTTTGCCAGTCGTTCGGCCTCAGCTTTAGCAAGTGCATCCTGTCGGGCTTTTTCGTCGGCATCTTTCCGAGCCTTTTCGAGCGAATCTTTCTCGGCTTTTGCTTTTGCAAGGGTTTCCAAACGTGCTTTCTCCTCTGCCTCTTTCTTCTCTTTTTCGGCTTGTTCTTTTGCTAAACGCTCAGCTTCTGCTTTTGCTAGTGCTTCGCGACGAAGACGCTCATCTTCTTCCTTGCGCGCCTTATCGGCGGCTTCTTTGGCTACACGTTCGGCCTCAGCAAGGGCAAGGGCTTCTTTGCGTGCACGTTCATCGGCTTCTTTACGTGCTTTAGCGAGCGAGTCTTTCTCGGCTTGCGATTTCGCTTTGGCTTCTTGACGCGCCAGTTCTTCAGCTTCGCGGCGGGCTTTTTCTTCAGCTTCCTTTGCCAATCGCTCGGCTTCGGCCTTTGCTAGCGCGTCTTTACGCAAGCGTTCCTCTTCTACACGGCGAGCCTTATCCTCGGCCTCTTTTGCTAAACGGTCTGCTTCCGCTTTTGCAAGAGCATCCTGACGTGCTTTGGCTTCCGCATCTTTGCGTGCTTTTTCCTCGGCCTCTTTTGCTAAACGATCGGCTTCTGCTTTGGCGAGCGCATCTTGTCGGGCTTTAGCATCCGCGTCTTTACGCGCTTTTTCTTCAGCTTCCTTTGCCAATCGCTCGGCTTCTGCCTTAGCCTTAGCGTCAAGTCTGGCATTTTCCTCGGCATCTCGCTTTGCTTTTTCGGCTGCTTCTTTCGCTAAACGATCGGCTTCTGCCTTTGCCAATGCCTCTTGCCGCGCCTTTTCCTCGGCATCGCGTTTCGCCTGTTCGGCGGCTAGCTTTGCTTCGCGTTCGGCTTTCTCTTTGGCCAGCTTTTCTTCGAATGCCTTGCGATCTTGTGCTGTTTTCGCAGCTAATGCAGCTTCTCGTTCGCGGGCTTCGCGCTCTTCTGCTTCTCGTTTTGCTGCGACTTCGGCAGCTTTTCGAGCCGCTTCGACCGCCTCAGCCTCGGCTTTTGCTTTGGCAATGGCTTGTCGTTCAGCCTCAATCTCGGCCTGTCGGGCAGCTTCTTTTGCTGCTTCTTCTGCTTTACGTGTTGAGTCTGCGGCTGATGCTTGTTCCTGTTCTTTTCGCAGCTCCTTTCTTCTTTCAGTAGCTACAGCCTCTGCAAATTCTTTTTTTTGTCTGTTGGTTGCCTTCTGAAAGTTTTCGCGATAGTCGAAAGCTTCAATTTCGGGGTCGAAGGCTATTTTATATTTGAATTCAAAAGAGACCTTTTCATCTTTTTTGTGGAGATTGATAACCCCCATCTCGTTCAGTTGAGCCACTTCGGTACCAATGAGGTTCGCCGGGGCATAGGTGCTAATCTCGATTTTTGTGGGACTGTGCCCGGGCTGCTCCAGAATCGCTTCGCACTCGCGGTTAACTCCAATGCGCATTTGAAATATACCAGTTTCGGGATCAAACTGGAGGTATTCATTTCTTCCTCCACAAACCAGGCGAATTTTGGCATCCGGACTTAATTGCCCATCAGCACCACGCAACTCTCCATTGAAAATTAAAAACTCTGCAGATTGTGCAAAAGCATCACTATAATTTAACAACAATGCAGCCAACAAGAGCTGCCAAAGGCGAATTTCTATCGGAAATAATTTATAAAATTTCATGAAATATTGAGTTCTACAAAACTATTAATTCTATGTATTTCATTGCAATAATTTACGAACATTATCCTCATAGCGTGATGCAAAGCTAATTCTTCGCTTCAAAAACGTTTTAACACCAATTCGCTCACAGTTTTTCCGATGGATAGCGAAGAGGTAGCGGCAGGAGATGGGGCATTTAATACATTGATTACCAATTGGTTTTCTGTAATCTTGAAATCATCGAGCAATCCGCCCGTACGATCGCAGGCTTGTGCTCTAACCCCTGCACCTGCAGGAACCAAATCGTTCTCGCGGACGTCGGGAACAAGTTTTTGCAATGCTTTAGTAAACGCAGCTTTCGAAAACGAACGATAATATTCACCCAATCCAGTTTTCCAATATTTAAGGGCTACCTTTCTGAAACCAGGCCACGATAACGAATCCCATACATCTCCAAATTTAAAATCGCTTTTCTTGTAGCCTTCGCGTTTGAATGCAAATACGGCGTTGGGTCCGGCTTCAACCCCGCCTCCAATCATGCGTGTAAAATGTACCCCGAGAAACGGAAAGTTGGGATCGGGAACAGGGTAAATTAATCCTTTTACAAGATGCCGTCTATCCTCACGCAATTCGTAATATTCGCCTCTAAACGGAACAATTCGTACCTCAAGGTTTTTCTCGTTTAGACCTGCAATGCGATCCGAAAACAAGCCGGCACAGTTTACCACCAATTTAGTTGCGTATGTTTTTCCGGATGCCCGAACCTCGGCAATATTTTCCATCGCATCAATCGCATCTACCTTGGCATTCAGTACAACCCGGCCGCCTTTCAACTCAATCTGTTCCTTCATTACTTCGGCAACTCTTCCATAATCGATGATTCCGGTATACGGTACGTGGATGCCTTCTAAACCGGTACAATGTGGCTCGTATCCGCGAATTTCTTCAGCGGTTATCTTCCGAATCTTGGTCAAACCATTCTCGATGCCCCGCTTGTAAACGTTATCGAGCAGCGGAATTTCTTCGGGACGTGTTGCCACGATAACCTTTCCGCACAGATCGTATGGGATGTTGTGCATGTTGGCAAACTCGAGCAGCATTTCGTAGCCGCGAATGCAGTTCAGCGCCTTTAAACTTCCTGGTTTATAATAAATTCCCGAGTGAATAACCCCCGAATTGTTGCCGGTTTGATGTTTGGCCACACGATCTTCCTTTTCCAATACTGCAACCTTCAGTTCGGGCTTTGCTTCAAGTATGCTCAAACCCGTTGCAAGTCCTACGATTCCGCCTCCAACAATCAAACAATCAAATGCGTTTTCCATATTGCAAAAAAAAGGAAGTACTTTCCTTCGCGCAAGGATTTGAAGAAAGGCTTTTTCAAAAAGTATCCACAATCCCAAATCCCCACTGCAGCATACGTTCAATTTTCGTTACTTTTGGCCGATTTCGGAACAATCATCCAACTCAATTCGAAGCATTATGGAAGCATTTATTGTAGATGGTATTCGCACGCCAATCGGTTCGTTTCAGGGTATGCTTTCGGCTGTTCGGGCCGACGATCTTGGCGCCCATGTCATAAAACACCTCGTTGCGCGGCATCCCGGGATTCCAAGCGCCGACTACGACGATGTTATTATGGGGTGTGCCAATCAGGCCGGCGAAGACAACCGAAATGTAGCGCGTATGGCCTTGCTATTAGCAGGATTGCCGCATACAGTCCCGGGCGAAACGCTCAACAGGTTGTGCAGTTCGGGGCTCGCAGCCATCATTGCCGCATCGCGTGCCATTAAAGCCGGCGACGGACATTTATTTATTGCCGGAGGTGTAGAGCACATGACACGCGCGCCTTTGGTGGTATCGAAACCATCGACTGCATTTGGAACCGACTCGAAATTGTATGATTCGAGTTTTGGTTGGCGTTTTGTGAATCCGAAAATGCATGAGGTATTCGGCACCGATGCCATGGGCGAAACGGCAGAGAACTTGGTCGATCTCTACGGCATTTCGCGGGAGGACCAGGATGCGTTCGCAGTTTGGTCACAGCAAAAGGCTGCTAAGGCTCGCGAATCGCGACGATTGGCTATGGAAATTGCACCTGTCGAAATTCCACAACGCAAAGGCGATCCAATCGTGTTCGAACACGATGAATTCATCAAACCGACCACGAGCCTCGAAGGACTTGCGAAGCTGAAACCTGCCTTCCGAAAAAATGGTACAGTAACCGCTGGAAACGCTTCGGGATTGAACGATGGGGCCGCTGCAACCTTGATTGCATCCGAAGAAGCCGTTAACAAATATAGCCTTAAGCCACTTGCTCGCATCGTGAGTTCGGCCGTTGTGGGCGTTGAACCTCGCATCATGGGTATTGGTCCGGTTGAAGCATCGAAACGGGCTCTGACCAAAGCAGGCCTTACACTTAACGACATCGACATCATTGAACTCAACGAAGCATTTGCTGCTCAGGTTTTAGCGTGCACGCGAGCATTGGGTATTGCCGACGACGATGCGCGCCTAAATCCGAATGGCGGAAGTATTGCCTTGGGGCATCCACTCGGCGTTACCGGTGCGCGCATTGCCTACTCGGCCGCATTGGAGTTGCAACGCAGTAACAAGCGTTATGCGCTTTTAACGATGTGCATTGGAGTGGGGCAGGGCTATGCGGCCATATTGGAAAAAGCCTAATTAATTGCATTATTTACCATTCTCCAGGATACTTTTGCACGACACGCAGAAATCCATTTTTTCGCGGTCGACCTGCGATATGGTGCCTTCTGCTGCATGCATCAGACAAAGCGAGTCTTTTGTGCAATGATCGAGTCCCAGGTTGTGTCCTATCTCATGAATGCAAACCTTTTTCAGGCGTTCTTCAAACTTAGCGCGCCTAACCGGCTTTTTTAGACCTTTTAATCTAAACGTGGAGATTACACATACATTTCCGGGTCGGTAACCCAATCCGAAAACACCCCACTCATTGGTTTTGCGGTCAGGATTTTTCGTTACGATATCCACATCCGTTAAAACCAAAATATTCTCTTTCGAATTGAATTTTCCTAAAATTTTATCGGCGACATACCGCCCCTTTGCGGAGTTTTTTAGGTCGCTGCTTAAATTCTCTCTCTTCGAAATAGTTACGTGAATCTTGAAAAACGTTTCAATTG
>Ga0169931_10013082_pt1 | contig 11389 bp, 7 predicted proteins | sample Kivu_15m_20L_FD_129675 | JGI IMG/M metagenome (GOLD analysis project Ga0169931, IMG submission 129675) | Freshwater microbial communities from Lake Kivu, Western Province, Rwanda to study Microbial Dark Matter (Phase II) - Kivu_15m_20L... | ecosystem: Environmental > Aquatic > Freshwater > Lake ... | reverse complement strand
TAACTAATATGTTTTGCAAGCTAAGGTCCGGGGTTCGATTCCTGCTGCTGTGTATTTAGATACGCGCGCATCACTGTTTGCTATCTTTGTCAGATCGGTTCTTCTACTACTACCACTCCATAGCCTTGACACGTATCTAGGAGAAAGCTGCTGCTACGACCTCAACCTATACCATGGTATACTCCTTTGAATTTTCTTACACAACCCTTTACTAACATACTGGAGAGGCCGGCGTATATCAATTATGAAGTAATGGGGTTCTAATCTAATCTTAATCCAATCGTAAGCTTAAGAGTGCCTAATCAGACACCATCCTTTTTGAAAACAAAAGTTTACTATTCATATTTTCTTAGTGTCTGAATATTGAAGTGCAGCCAGCCTGAACACTTCATTGACATCCATTCCTTCGAAATTAGGCTGGTGTAGCGTGGACTCAGAATCTTTGGAGATGGATACCTCTCCAGAGCTCAAAGCAGTGGAGTTGCAGGGATTTTGCACTTTGGGAGCCATCAAGTGCAATGGCAGAGCAGCAGGCTGATGCTGCAATGGGTTGAGCTGTAGCATCATGGGATTGCCACTGTGCTCTATCTTGCTATGTCTCAGAGATATGCCGCTAGGAAATGCCTCTTTCGTCTGAAATATATTTTTCGATTTGCCCTCTTTTCTGTTTTCCTCCTCCTTGCTTTTATTATCCTGCTCTTCTTCTGTTGCATTTGCCATATCTTTGTAAACCATATGCAACTGGAAGGTAAAACACATGCATATGACCAGCCAGAGTAGATTCCAAGGCGTGAATAATATGGCTCCGTATCTTATCAAAAATATCCTGTCTTTCTCTTTGTGATATGCAGGCTTCAGCATGTACGAATCAATGATGCACAATGTTTGATAGAGTATGGGTCTGGCCAAGAATGGAAGAATATAGACTTCCGCTGCCCTATCAAAAGCATTCGTTTCTAGTTCTTTTTTTTTGACGTAGCTACTGTTTCCAGAGTGTATCTCTAATAAGCTTCCCATATCGTGATACTGTAGCGAGTTACCAAATATGAGGAATATCATGGCTATGGGAATAGAATGCATCCATAGCATGCTGTGGATTTGGTTGTACCCAATCCAGCATACGTGTATTATCCCGCATATAGCCCACAAAACTGGGATGCTCAGGCAGTAGTACGAAGCTGCGCATTCATTGTCTATGTTGGCCAGCTGAGCTCCTATGCTAGTAGCTACAATGTCAGCTGCCAGAGCAGTGCTGTCGATACCCAGGCCTTTTACTACTTCAAAACACTCGATCCGAAATGATTTCATGATATGTTTTTGTATGATGTGATCATAATAAAGCAAGATGATGGGGATCCTCCTAGAAATCAAGGCACCCCCTGAATCTATGGAGTCATTTCCATATTGGGCAAGGAGGCAGATGCACGCGTATATTAAGCCTTTGATCCAGGCAATGATTCCAGGCACGTAACTTTCTACCAAAGTAAAATCTACTTTATTAGAGGCATTGAATTGCATTTTGCTGGTCTTGCATGCTTCTAAATTTTCCAAGTCTTGCTTTATCATGTTTTTTAAATGATCACATGGAATTGGAATTCGAAACTGGCTTCTCAGCATGCAAATGTTATGTATGTATATAAATATATGACGCAGCGTATTAATTGATTGCTCCACGTTGAGGAAGTAAATGGATTTGTTCGCGCGCTTGTTTATGTCTGTGCGCGAATGCTTTATTAAAGATCACGCCCAGGAACTTCAAGAAGAAACATTGGCAGATTTACATCACTGTTTAGATCAACTAACAGACAGAAATGTGGAGATGGAAGAGAAAATGAACACTTGCATGCAGAGAGCAGCTGTCCACTTGAACGCCTCGAAGGCATCTATTTCGCCTTACGAGTCGCTCAGAGAAAAATCAAAGGCAAAACAGTTTTTGCAAGAAAAGAGGCGACTCCAGCTAGAGAGCGATAAGCTGAGTAAAAATATAGCCCTAGTCCAACAACAAATCGACACGATTATTTCTTCCCAGCTTAACATGTCAGTGGTGGGAGCCATGAAGCAATTCAATTTCAACGCAACTCGTCTGTCCATACCTACTCAGACTTACGACATTGAAAATTTAGAAGAGCAACTAGCAGAGCGCGCTAGCGAAATATCAAACATGAAGCAGGCCATGGACAAGATATCAGGGGTCTTGGGCGACGAAAGTCAGAATCAAGTAGACGAAAGCGATCTGTGGCAAGAATTGGACGCATTTATGGGAAGTCATGGCCAGGTGGAGACTTTCGTGGCAGCTGATGTGCATGATCTTCAGCAGCCCGAAACTTCAGACAATTTACCATCTTCTCTTCCAGAACCTAAGATCAAGCCATCGTTGGCTGCTGAAGCTGTAGTTGCAGATTCAATGCAAAAAGAAAATTTGCTGCTAGCTAGTTAGCTTTACATGGCATTCGCCTGACGAGTCTCATGTCCTTTCGAATATATGATGTGCTGGAAGAGATAAAATGTAATTTGGAGGAGTGGAAATCCGACAGCGACGTCACAAAGGATGATGTTATAGATTCAGTGAAGGAGCGAATATTAATGCTCATGGTGCACGTTATCACGACGCCTCTCATAGGTACTGCCTTTGCATATCCTGGAGATTTGCCTGGTCTTGAAAATTGGCTTTCTGATTCCAACCCAAATCATGATTCACAGAATCCTGCAGACACTTGAGCATGCTTTCATTATTGTTTCTTATCGCTTTCTTTTACTTCATCTTCTGCAAAGAGCATGCCCTGGGTATCGGCTTTGTATAGGGTCATGATTTGGCCTATCACTTTTAAGTACAACTCTGCATTGCCCTTGTCTACAGTGCACATTCCATTGTCATGTACTGTGAGATTGTTTTGAAGGAAAGAAGAAAACTCTAGCAACTGTCTCAGCATGACTGCTAACCTCACGCGCGGATGAAGCATGTGTCTGGCAATATGCTCGAATACTATGTCTTGGTCTGCTCCAATAGCATTGGGTTCTTGTGTCAGCAAACAATCAGAAACTTGCATGGCTATGCATTTCATGTCTATGACCCCAATGTGCTTTACAATGAAGAGGTTTAGTTTTTTCCCTAGAATTTCTCCTTGGTACGTGCAAAGCCAACACATATTTCGCAATTTATTATATGTTTGGCGTATAATAATAATCAAGCGCGCGTGAGTTAGGCTCTCAACTCAGCTCTTGTATTCTTTTTTTTTATTATGACCCACGCATGAGTTCTCTAAATTTTAAGCTGCAATCTTCCTTGACAGCAACGCCCATATTCCACCAAGGAAAGTTTCCTAGTGTGCCCACCAAAATCGTAGTGAGAACAGAGGATGGCATGGCAGCAACTGATCACCTCCATGTCAAAGATTCTAACAATAAAAATATAATTTTTTTGTGGGTGATGCGCGTAGCTTGCGTGATCACTTGCGCCCCACTCGTTCTCTTTACCAGGGATGATAGACACGTCATGTGGGCAGCGTGTTCCTATCTGATTGTGTCTCCACTCACATGCTCCTTGTTTCAAATCTACGCATTTAAGCATTCGCCCACCCTTGTATTCAAGGCCATTTCCTTGATTTTGTGCAGCATCTCTGTGATTCTGGGCAACATATCTGCAGTATTGCTATTAAATTCTGAGGCTCAGAGTTACTATGCTTATTTTTTAGTGAGTGTATCAGTGGGCCTAGGCTGCCTTCAGCTATTATTGTTGCTTCATAAGCAACATATAGTTTTCGTGATGTTGTGCACAGCTATTGGAGTCTTGACCTTGACCCTAGCAGTCATAGCGTGTGTGACCAATACTTGGACCCATAGACGCTTTTACCCCTTCATTTTCATACCCCTAGTAATCCTTTTCTTTGCAGTATCTAATAGTATTTACCATAAAAAGGCTTGACTGGTGCCAAAGATTTTATTTCATTTAATCATTCAAATTTTCAGCATTTGACGAAAAATCAGAGCTTGTCTTGTTCAAGAGCTCACTCCGCATCATTGCCATGCACTTTTGGAAGCTCTTCAGCTTGATATAGTCGTATCTTTTGATAGCGCTTCTATCATTGCTCAATTCATCAGTGTAAAATGAATCTAAGTCCAAATTTCCAGCAATGGCAATGGATTTGCACACCAGGAATGAATTGACTGGCTTTTCAGTTTGAATGTACATCCAGAGCTCCGTGCCAAAAGACAGCTTGTCCATTATGTTTGCTATTGCAAAGGTGATGGTACCATTGGCATTGCTAAATAGAGGCACCTTCAGCGAGTCAAGGTCCAGATCCATGATGGATTGATGATTGGATTCTTCATTCTTGTACACTATGAAGTGTCTCTTGCACACCAAGTGGTATCTGGAATTGATTTGCACTTGCATGAATGAATCTGGCTTTCTCGTGAGAAAGCGACATTCTGCTTCTTCTCTTGCCTTTACTATGTTATTTTTTCTTTTCATGGAACACCAACAGCAGCTACAGAGTGCCTTTTTCTTGTTTAAACATTTGGATATTTGGTTTTATAGCTGTGATCTATTTTGGGTAAAAAATGTGATCTATTTTGGGCATTATATTATAATTGCGTTCTATGGGCATTTTTTCATTTGTGTTTAAGGCAGTATTATGTCTAGTCATTAGCTTCTGCGTCTGATTCACTTGAGTAGTCGTATCTCATGTCCAATCCTATTATGATGTCTTCTGGGTTTGCCAGTGGCACTTGAAATGCTGATTGAGTTTTGAACACTGGCCTTTGTATGCTCTTAAGCTCTTTCATTCTAGCCAAGAGCATGGGCAAGTTACTTATCCTTGATCCAGACTCCATGGCATCATCTATGTTTTGAATTGAGTTTACACTGCTTATTTTTCTGTATTTCTTCCATTGCGAATAGGAAGGAGATCCTGCTAAAACTAACCTTGATTCTGGTTCCAACTTTCGAAAAGCTCTCTTTACAGCTTGATTGACAGCATTTGACTTGTCTTGGATGTTGGCTAGGAAGATTTCTCCCACTCTTTGAATTGCGTTGGACAAATCATTGATTGACATGGAAGCAGACGGTGACGGTTGGGGCCATCTTACATTGGGATTTTGATGTTCTTCTGTGATGCCTATGACTGTTCTCCTAATCTCCTCCAAGTTTTTGCGAGTAGGAGGCATCTCTCGCATGCGCTGAATTCTCCTGGTGGTATATTTTTCAATGCAGTCTCGTATGACCTGAGCCTCCTCAAATTTCTCTGCTATGGATGCGTTGGTGTCGCACGACGACATTTGAAATTCTGCAAATTCAATTCTAGCAACAGGATGTCTAGGAATCATCAATTCTACATAAAATGGGGGCACTTTGTAATATTCGTGCTTTTCTGTTATGGGTCTCAAGTCTCCCTTCAGAGAAAGTCCAAACTTCAATTCCAAAGGGTTGACTATCCATTGAATATCTATTAAATTGGTTTGTCGCAATATGATCGTACAGTTCAGATGAGCATTGTCAATATTTTTAGCTTTCCATTTAATTTCGTATGCATTTGCGTCTTGTAGGCGCACCTCTACATCGTAGGAGTCTGTTTCTATCCTAACAGACGGGTTTCTCTGATTGCAAGCCATGACTTGAGATTTGGTAATTTTACTGGGCAGAGACATGACTATCCTCAAAGCTTTCCAAGGCCTGTCTCCTTCAATAACCTCTGTCCTGCAGTAACTTATGAGCGTGTCGCTGACCATCACAACATCACTGTCATCTTCTTCTTCTGATAGTCTAGATAAAATGCCCACTGCAGTGAGGAGACCCCACATTCTAGGGTTTTTGGACAGCGAGGCTCCCGCTCCGCACACTAACGTATTGATGTCTGGTCCTGCTAACTTGAGCTTCTGCACCGCTTTTGTTTTGCCAAATACGTATTCCATGCTCGGGTCTTTCAAGACCAGACCTTCTTCTTTGTTTTCTGTGGACTCTTTTAGCAGGAGCAAAAGCTCTGATACTTTGTTGACTGCTTTTGTATTTTCTACGCTTCTTACGTATTTTAGTTTGGCGTCCTCTTTCTTGAAAATTGTAGATACTATCATGTCTAGCCTCTCTCTGCAAGGCTTATCATGCACTGGTTTTCCATTGTACATGATGATGTCGAACACTATAAAGCAAAGTTTGGCGTTGGGTATGATCCTCACTTTCTTTTCTTTTTGGTCTTGGGGTCCCACATTTTTATTCCACTTTTGCATTCCTTTTTTAGTGAGAAACGTCAGCGCCAAGTTTCCGTCGTTTGCATATTCGTCTTCCTGGAATTGCTCCACGTCGTCTAGTAGCATGGTGGCTATCATGCTCTCTTCTTCTGGGACAGCGCTAGGCTTCATAAAGTCGTACAGGGACTGGACCCTGGCATCTGACTCATTGCTTTCTTCAGTCGAAGTCTTTGGCGCGTGATTGTATCTCCATTTTTCACTGCTCCAAGGAATTGGATTTTCTGCGTGATCCACCACTATGATTTCTCCGTCTAGTATACAGGGTGATATAGATTTCATAGAGGCCAGCTTGGATAGGTCGTCTCTTACGTTGCTGTAGATGTCTGACACGTCTTTTCCCCATTTAGTAAAAAGCGTAATATTTTGTGCGTCTTTTATGTGAGCTTGCAGTCTATCTCCGTCGTATTTGGTCTGAACCATGATGCTTTCTTCTGCGTTGTCTACTTCGATGACATCATCTGCGAGTTCAATATTGTCTGGTTCCTGTAGCACATCTGCACTGCTTTTATTTTGAATTCTGAGGCTTCTTCTTAGAGTGGGTATCTCCATTGTTTTTTTATTTTGGGCGCCAGTTGCCTTCGAACGAATCAATTTCGACAATTTTAGATTTGTTTTCTTTTTTGCATTTTTCTTTGGCTTTCTTTTGGAAGCAGCCACTTGCAACTTGTACCTAGACCTGGGAATCTCCACTACTTTGTCTTCATTGCATATTTTCTGGAGGAGAGCTTGCACATTCGCCTGAATTTTAAGGTTCAATAGCTCTCCTTCTTCTTCTTCTTCGACGCGCTCGTCTAGCAGCACCGCATCTGGCTCCATTTCACTGGATTCGCTGATGATTTCCGCCCCTTGCGCAGCTGCATCCGACACTGACCTAACAAGCATCAAGACTCTATCTCCTTTTTCTTCAGACAGGGTATGGTGGAGTACCAATCCTCTAGTGTGCTCCACATTCAGCACGCTGCTTGCCACTTTATGAAATTCTCTCATGAAGAGTATGTATTTTCGCCTGGTGGGATTTCTCGTCATTTCCTTGCTTTGAATGTTCACAAATCTCTTGTTTAATCTGGAATTTAGAGGCACGTACCACTCTCCATTAGAGAGTATGATGAGCCTTCCGTCTTTGGGCTTCATGGGTTTTTCTAAAGTGTCCTCTCTCGAGAATAGCCAATTCATCATGTATGGAGACCTCATAGTGTGACAAGTCATGGGAACAAAGGGAATGCCACATTCTACGTGGGAGTATTTTTCAGTATTTTGATAGTGGTGCATTTGTGGATCAGCCATGGGTACCCTCTGTCTCTCTGCATTCATGACATTGGCGCTGCTGACGCACGCCTTTGCTATCTCTTGAAGGTCATAGCGCTTGGGGTACACTAATGCTGCTTCTATGTAAGGGACGCAATTCAACACCATATTTTGCCCCACTCCCATTGTGACGCGTTTCAGAATTATCTTGCAGAGCACTATCCATTCATTGAACGTGAAGTATTTGGATACTTCTACAAGCATGTTTTTTTGAGCAGACTCTAAATTTTGAGACGTGTCTATCTCTTGGCTTCCTAGTCGAAGATATGCGTTGGTGAGGCTTCTGCACAGAGCTCCTACATCTTGGAGCGTCACAGCGCCTCCTCCGCTTTTGGCTATAGAGGAGCAGAGGGTGGCAGCAATGATTTCTGGTGCAAATATTATGGAACTACCAAATTCTTCTTCGTATTCTTCTTCAGGGACATCTAAGCCATAATTATTACCTGAGGCTTGGCTACTGCCTGATGCGCTTGGATTGAGCTTTAATTGTGGAATTGGATTTTGAATCCATTGCTCTATCTTGGCAGCTGAATCTACTCTCCCTTGATTCTTTAAAACAGACGATATGACCTTCAATAGTCGGTGCGTCTTCATACCATATATGGTGCTGTGGTCTCTGTGAGGCAATAGCATCTTGAGAATGAGGTATATCTCTAGCGCTACATTTTTATCTCTTACGTCGGGATTCGAGATAGAGGAGGCTATGGAAATAGCCTTCGAAAACATTTGAGTCAAAATTTCTATTTGGTCTCGCGTGGCGCTCCTGTTTGAGTTTATGGTCTCTAGGGCATTGCAAAACTCTGCAAAAGGCAGGCTTGCCTTTTGAATGCTGGGGTCAAAGCTGAGAGGCAAGAGAGATAAGAAGTTTTCGCTGCTCAGCGCAGCAGATCGAATGGCTGATTCTCTGGCTTGCAACTGATAAATGTTATCCGCAGTGAGCGGCAAGACTTGAGATTCGTTTAGCCCTCTCATCACCCTGCTAGCCACTCCTTGCGTGCCTATGCTAGGAAATGGGATGGGCATGCCTGGAGCGCTACGCATGATAGCGCCTGACCTAAGCTTCATGCTGCGCAGACTCTCAGCGAGCACTAAAAAAATAACCCGAGACGCAATTTACAATTTTACATTTATATACCACTAGCTAGCCATATCAACATCACGCCATACTTAGGCAAAACGTCAAGGCTAAGGCTACCAGAGTGTTGATAAAGAAAACAGAAGAAGGCAGGTTGACGCTAGTGCTCGCCCCAGATTTCAAGGGCGAATTATCTTGGTTGTAGTCAAAGTCCGTGTCCGAAATGAACATGAGGTCCTTGTTGGAATCCAAGCCAGTATTCAACTTGAGGTCTCTTATGACTGTGCTGGATATATTCTTGGTGGCATTTTTGATGTATGCGCTGATGTTCACGTAGACTTGGTTGTTGTCTATTGGCGATACTTGATACGTGGCGTAATTGATGTAGCCTCCGCCTCCCAAAATAGAAGACCAAGTCGTCGTATTGAAGAAGTTCGAGAGGTACTGGAGAGCTTCTATGTAGACGTTTGACACGCCTTGGTTGTTGCCTATGATAATCTTCTGCGTCATGACTACGAAATCGCCATCTGTCTGCGCCTGCAGCAACTGCCTGGCTCCGTTCTTCATGCTAGCCTCGCCTGGACTGTAGCATCCTGAAATATCGTACTGCAGAAGCCTTATCCTTTGTATTTCAGACGCAGGATTTCTCAACTTTAGAGTAGCAGTCAGACCCGTATCTAGAGTAGTGCTGAGGGTGCCCATGCCGTGTTCCTCGCACAACTTTTGGGCATTGTTTCCAGTAATTTTGGTCTGAAACTGTAGCACATTGCACTTTCCATATGGAGCTCCCACATATATGCTGCACAGCTGCGTAGTGGTGTCGTAGTCTGGGTCGTTGATTTCCACAAAAAGAGAATTGGAGACTTGATCCATGGACGGAGCCAAGGAACTTTCAGGCGCTTGCAATAGATTTCTCCTTCTAGTCATTGCCATGTCGTGCAGCTCTTCGTCAAAGTGAGAAGGCTTGTGCAAGAATTCAGTGCTCAAAAGCCGCCTTGAAATTGCAGTGCCGCTGCTAGAGTAGATAGTGATCATGCCTATGGCTATGATCTTGGTACAGACAGTGAAGGGCGTGCTGCCAGGCTGAGTCTCTTGCATAGCTTCGAAGCTCCAGTCAATCACGGGATTCACTACGTAGGCTCTCCTATATCTATTGTTGAGATTTAGCTTATTGATGAGCTGATTGGTAAAATTTTTGCCCAACGTTTTGGTGTAGTCATTGACGCCGCCTTTCATCATCACCTCAGAAGCTAGAGTTTGCATACTGGAAATAGTTGTCGTGTTTTGGGTCTTGATTTCGACTAGGGTCTTGGGATTCTGCACCAGCATGTTATTTTTCATGGTGCTGTCTATCCTCGTAAGGCAAGTCATCTTGCCCGGCCTCGCTCTGAAAGGGCATTCGTCCAAGAGAGCTGCAGAAGGCTCTAGCCAAACATTTCTGGTAGCTTTATCTGTTTTTTGATTGAATGCTGTGCCTGCCAAGAACATGGCCTTTATCTTATCAAAGCTAGGAGAGGGTCCGTTTTTGTTTCCTAGGGGCTCCAAGAAATGGACAGTGATGATGTCGTGGATGTTCACGTACTGACCAGTGTATCTAGCGTCTTCAAAATAGGAAGGATCTCCCAAAGCTGCAAACGTCATGACAGCGCCTTGGACCGTAGTGGTGTTGAAATCAAAGCTGTCTGAAGGCTTTGAACCTGGCACGTCAATGTCTGTCTTCTTCATCATCATATTATTCCACTCATAGTCTGTAGATGCTATTCCAATGTAAATGTTGCCAGAGATAATATCTGCCAAATTTTGAGAGGCGCTGAGTTCTTCGCATAGAGCCATGTATCCCATGGGCGTCAAGTCCACCGAGAGGGTCATGGTCGTCCTCACGTTGCTCAACATTTTGGTATCTTTTGCGTTGATCATAAACTGCAGCACGATGCTGTATGGATCAGAGTAAGACATCTCAGAAAGCTGGATGTATCCATCTGGCAGAGGAACTCCAAAAGTGATCAGATCATTCGCGTTGGCGGGCGGCGAACACATCTGCAGATTGCTCTGAATACACTGCTTCTTCTGAGCATTATGCACCAAGGTCTGGAGAGCAGTGTCAGAATAGATGTAGTTTCCGTCCTCGCTGCTGCACGCCTGCAGCCAGTTTGGATCTGTGGCAACTACAGCTCCTTTGGTTTTGAGCACGCGAATGCCGCTGACGGGCACAATGCCTCCCTCATCAGGCGACCTAAATTGGTCAGGTATGGTAAAGAGAGGCCTTAGGAAATAGAGATATTTGGTAGGATTGAAAAAGTCAGTGACTTTGACTCTCACCAGCTGCATGTCAACTGCTGATACTAAGGGGTCCTGGTTAGCGCCATAGCTGCTGATGGTGAGGATGTTGCTCTTTCTCACAGTAATGAACTGCTGCACATTCCTGGTAGACATGATGGAGCCTCCAGCTCCAGCCACAGATCCAGCCATGGCCCTGAAATTGGCAAGTCCCACAAAAAAGGTCATGCTGTACTCTACACCCACTGTACCTTCAACCATAGAAGCAGAGGTTCTCAGGTCGCCCTCTTCCAGAACTAGCAACACTCTAAACATGCGCACTGAATAGTCAATGGTCTCAAGAAGCTTGACTTCGCTGTTTGGCATGCCTTCTATCTTACCCACAACCAAATCATTTATGGAGCCGTCTTCAGGGTTTTCTGGGTCCAAGAACACGACTTCTGAATTGGGAAAGGTATCATTGAGCTTGCCATTTGCGCAAAATCCAGC
>Ga0169931_10013081_pt1 | contig 11390 bp, 9 predicted proteins | sample Kivu_15m_20L_FD_129675 | JGI IMG/M metagenome (GOLD analysis project Ga0169931, IMG submission 129675) | Freshwater microbial communities from Lake Kivu, Western Province, Rwanda to study Microbial Dark Matter (Phase II) - Kivu_15m_20L... | ecosystem: Environmental > Aquatic > Freshwater > Lake ... | reverse complement strand
TATATATTCTACATCCACATTTCTCTTATTAAACTCACTTTTTTTCTCTTCCATTATTTTTTTTATTTTATTTATATCTTTTGTATTTCCCTCTATTATTATTTTTCGCCTATTATGTGCAAATTTTCCACCACTCATATTCTTACTCAAAAACATTATTTTATATTTCGGCTTATACATCATTAATAAACTATTCATTTTTAAACTACTTATATTTCTTTCTTTTAATGTATGTATATTTTGTATTGGTTTATCAAACTCAAATAACATAAAAATATATCTATGAGTTCCTGTTCCTACTGGCGGTGCTGGTCCATTATATGAAAATAATTCATCACCTTTTTTTATTTCATTTCCCGGTATATTTATTACTGCCCAATGAATACGAGGACCATGTACTGCATCTGGGTCTATTAATACTAATCCATAATATTTATTTCCTTCATATATTACTTTTGGAATTATAGATGCCTCTAATGGTGTTAAAAATTCATTATTTTTTATTTTTCGATTTCCATAATATACTTCCATTCTTATTTTAACAATATATTTTATTTTATTTGCATTATTGTATTTACATTATAAATAGTATTTAAAAATAAAGTTAAATCATAAGTTATAAAAACCTAAAAATATTTTTTTATAAACATATAAATATTTAGAATAACAATGTCTAAGTCTCTTCAAGTCTCTATTTCAAAACCAATTGACCCAATCCTTACTGAAAATGAGTCTCGTTATGTATTATTTCCTTTACAGGACCAAGATATTTGGAAAATGTACAAAAAACAAGTCGATTGTTTTTGGCGTGCTGAGGAAATTGACCTGTCAAAAGATTTAATTCATTGGAACACTTTGAATGATGATGAAAAACATTTTATTTCTATGGTATTAGCTTTTTTTGCTGCAAGTGATGGTATTGTTAGTGAAAATCTTGCGATGCGTTTTATGAATGATGTTCAAATTGCCGAAGCTCGTGCTTTTTATGGTTTCCAAATCGCTATGGAAAATATTCATTCTGAAGTATATAGTCTTCTTATTGATTCATTAATTAAAGATGATGAAAAAAAGAATAAATTGTTTACTGCCATTCAAAACTATCCTTGCATTAAAAAGAAAGCTGATTGGGCTCTCAAATGGATTAGTGATAAACGCAGTTCTTTTCATACTCGATTAATTGGCTTCGCATGTGTTGAAGGCATTTTCTTTTCCGGCGCTTTTTGTGCCATTTATTGGTTGAAAAAACGAGGATTAATGCCCGGTCTTACTTTCAGTAATGAATTAATTTCTAGAGATGAAGCATTACACACTGAATTCGCTATTCTTTTGTATAATAAACTTCAAAAAAAATATCCCAAACAAAAAGTATTTGAAATTATTAAAGAAGCTGTTGAAATCGAAAAAGAATTTATTTGTGAGGCATTACCATGCCGTTTAATTGGTATGAATTCTAAATTAATGTCTCAATATATTGAATTTGTTGCAGATAGGTTAGCGTTACAATTAGGATATGATAAAATTTATAATGCTTCCAATCCTTTTGACTTTATGGAAATGATTAGCCTTGAAGGAAAAACTAACTTTTTTGAAAAACGCACCGGAGAATATGCATTGGCTGAAAAAACTAGAGACGAAGATGCATTTACTTTTTCTACTGATTTTTAACAAAAAATATTATAAAATGTAATAAGATTTTATAATATTACACATACTAAAAATACATAACTACATTATGCTTTTATATTATTTCCATTTACTGTTATTGTATCATATTTTTCTAAATGAATTCGATATAATGTACTACATATACATACATCACTTTCTTTTACTTCTGTTGGTAATACCCATTCATCATATATTTTGATTGGGTGCTCAGGAGTAATTAACATTTTATTAAATTCTGACATATTTACTAATGCTGTTTCAGGAAAATATTTTGTTATACTTTTTACTGTATCAATTCCATAAGGTGTTAATACTTTATCACCTTGTTTTATATTTTTTACTAATTTTTCGGTATTATTTCCAACAGGAACTCTACCAAAACCATCAATAAAAGTTCTACAATTTGGTTTTATAAATCTTACTGAATATTTAAACATATTTTTATAAATAAGATAAATTATTTTTAAATGATTTGCATATGTAAATAAAAAATAGTAGATTAACGCATTCCTCCTACTCTTCTATAACCATTTACATATGGTATTCCATTCATCATTCGCATATTTGGAACCGGTACAGAAGTTTGAGGTCTTTTTGGTTGCGTCATTGTACTATTAAAAACAGGATTCGGAATATTTCCTAATTGATGCATTGAATTATATCCTGGATGTGCATGTTGTTGTTGATGTTGTTGATGCTGTCTTTGTTGCTGTTGATGATGTTGTGCCATATTTGCATAATATTGATGATTATTAGGTACAGCTCTTTGATAAGGATTATGAATTTGAGAAGAATTATTACGACTAATCATTGGTTGTGTTCCTAGACCTCCCATTTGAACTTTTGGTTCTGGTTTAAAATGAATTTTTGATTCATGTAATATATCTTGTTCTTCAAATTTATTTACATAATGTTCTTTTAGACTTTGAAAAAAATTTACATTTATATATTCATCTTTAAAATCAAAATTTAAATTACGAATCGTTGATATTCCATCATTTGTACTTTTCATTGCTACTGTTTCTGCCTCTTTTCTACAAATAATTCTTTTAAAACCATCTACCATTTGCAATATTTCTCTACTCGCTATTTTATAAAAATTACTTCTATCTATTTTTAAACCTGATTCTAATACACGACTTTGCATATAATTATCTTCTCCTCCCCATGCCCAAAAATTTGGAAAACCATTTGTTTTCTCAAAATCTCCTCCTTTTATTGAAAATATTCCTCCTAATGCAAAATAAAAACCATAAAAATGTTTTACTACTCCATAACTCGTCTCATAATTTAATAAATTCTTTTTATAGGGTAATGTATCTACATCATTAAAAACAAAAGTAATATCTTTATAATCATTCGGATATTTATATTTCATTGCTAAAAATCCTATATTTTTCATTGCACCTCTATTAAATGGTCTATTATCTTTCTGTTCTACGAAATATATCTCATAATTCTCTTTTGGTATATCTTCTAAAATATATTTACTATATACTTGAAAAAAATTTTTATGTTCTAATCTATCTCGATATGGCACTATAAATACTAATTTTGGTATTATTAATTCTATATTATTATTTAAATTCGAATTTATATTTTCATTCAAATTAGGTTGCAAATTTTCTTCCAAATTAGGTTGCGAATTTTCTTCCAAATTAGGTTGCGAATTTTCCGTTAATTGAAAAGAAGTAGTTGAATAACAATCTTCATTATTTTCCATTATTATTTATTTTTTATTATAATTAATTCATCTAAACTAATTTTTTACGCTTTCACTGCATATTTTTCAAATATTACTGGTGGTATTAAATTATCCTTTATCGCTTCTAATTTCTTAAAACACTTATTTATTGTCACTTCACTTATTTCACTTATTCTGTTCACATCCTTTTTCGATATATTTAATCCACATGTCTGACTCACAAAATATACAATTCCTGCTGCAATTGAATGAGGCGTATTTTCCGGTATCATTTCATTCTTTTCTATTCTCAATGAAATAAATTGACATAACTTTGTTAATTCATTATTTATACTTAAACGACTACAATAACGCTCTATAAATGCATCCGGTCTTGTCTTTCCAAAACTCGTCTTATCTTCATTCTCATATTCATTTTCTATCTCATTAATTATACTTACCGCATTCTTACATCCTTTTGTCGCACTCGTATTATCTAAATTAAATATTGTTGCTATTTCCTTTGCTGTTCTTGGACACTTGTGTATCCTACATGCTATATAAATCGAAGCCGCTATGATTCCATCTCTATTATCTCCACGAAATGTCTTATGCTCTGATATTTTTTTATGATAACGCAATGCCTCATCTATAATTATTTTCGGAATTCCTCCATTATTCGCTATTATTGTTATCGTCTGGAATTCATCATATTGTGACTTCTCTTTATAAGGCATCGATTGCCATTCCGTATATCTTCTTATTTTTCTCATTTCATACGATGATGCACCTTCACATACCACCTTACAACCAAATGATGACTCCACTAATAATGGATTCACTGGCATTCCACATCTTGTCGGGTCATTTGTCTGATTGTCATCTACTCCATAATATCTCCATTCTGCACTTTGGTCTAATATATCTTTATAAATGATACTGCATTTAGGATTCATACATGTTAAAAATCCTTCATCTGTTAAAGATACTGGATAATTACATATATCACATGCCTCACGCTGACCACAACTGCGATATACACACTCTATACTATTTTCATTTTCTTTTTCTTCATCAAATGAACATTGAATTTTATCCCATAATTCTTTTTTATTCTGCACATTTTTTGTCTTCTTTTGGGTTATTCGCAAAGACATCTCTGTCATAGATTACTTAAAATATAGTAAATATTATTTAATTCAATTTTATTTATATTTTATTTTATATACTTTTATTAATGGGAAATTATAACTCTACAATTCAAAATCAAAATATACAAAAATCTTTATCAAACAAAGATTTTATTAAAAAATTAAATAAAATTTCTTCTAATTTTATTCTTACACAAAACTTTCAAGATATGATTCAACTTAATGATACTACCCATTGTCACGATTTAGTAATCATCATTTCTAAAATTCTTAAAAAAAACTTCAATTCCATGGAATTACAATTTTTGTATAAAAATATTTATTCTAAAGATTCTCCTAAACCTTTATCTACTCAAGTCATCTTTTTCACTAAAGATTCTGATATTGATTCTAAAATGTCATCATCTCAAAAAAATATTATTTGCAAACAAATCGCTAAATTTTATGTTAAAATCGCTCATGTTTTTGCTTCTATTATGACAACTATCAATCCTGTTTTTTCTTATAAAACTTCTTCTTTGACCTCTAATATTGAAAATATTTCTGATGAAGATATACTCATCAATGATGATACGATAGTTGGATTTGCTTCTTTACAAGAAAAAGAACAAATTCCTACAAATGCTTATGATATTTCTATTGAAAATATGAATTTTTGTGATTCTAGAATTTCTGATTTAATTGATTTAGATGAATTAAAAGAATTATCTATTTCAGAAAATGAAGATAATATTATAAGAATTAAACCAACGATTTGTAATAATAGTTTAAATAATAAAAATATTGATACAAATAAAAATAAAACTGTTTATGATTTACCTGGATTTAAAGAATTAGACGAATTATATTATGATACATTTAATATTAATACAGGTAAATTTGATAAAATGTCTGAAGAAAGTAAAAAAATGAAAATGCAAGATATTTCTACTTTATATCAATTATTTACTGGTAAAACTATAGTACCTAATCATATTAAAAGTTTTAAAGATATTCCATTACATTCTTTTCAAGATAGCGAAGAATGTGAACAAGATGGATTACTCAATATAAATATTAAAGGTTCTATTAAAAATAAATTATTTTTAGATTATGTTGAACATATTAAAAAAATGATTTATAAAACAAATACGATAAGAAATAATTTATTATTAATATTAGATGAAATTTTTACTGAAGAAAATGGTGAATATAGTATAAATGAAAATGTAACTTATGAACATTTACAAGAGTTAGTTGTTAAAACTAGAAATAATATTATGAAATTATATATAAATTGTGAAAAAGATTTTATTAAAGCGATGGATATATTAGAAGCATTAGTTGAGCAAAAAATATTAGAAACAAATCAATTACAAGTAAAACATATTAAAAAACTTATTGAAACATTAGAATAATTTAATAATATTAAAAATTATTATTATTAAATTTATTTTCTATAACTTTTTCTTCTTTTATTTATTTTTCTTTGCTTTCTTGTTTTTTTTGATTTTCTTGTTTTTCTTTTATTTCCTCCTTTTCCTTTAAATAATTCTTGTTGAATTCTTTGAAAAATCTTTGGATTATCTTTCAAATATGATTCCATTTCATTTGCTAAATTTTCATTTAAAGAATCTAAATTTTTTGTTTTTTCAATATTTATTTCATCATTAAATAATAAATCATTAATAACGGTAATTGCATCTAACAAATTTGAAATTTTAGCTTGTTCTTTTAGAATAGTGCCTTGTTTATATTTAATATTATAATTACCACTATTTCCGCGAGATAAATAAATTTTTTGAACATTATTTTTATTATTTTTATCTATTCTCTCAATTGTTAAACAATTTTCAAGAGTTAATCGATATTTTGATTCATAATCACAATTTTGGACACCAAAAGTAAATAATTTTTCTGGTTCTGGATTTGCTTGATTTTTTTGCATTTCTTCTTCTTCTTCTTTTGTTATAATTATTGATTTTTCTTCAGGATAATATGCTCTAATATTTTGATTAAATATAATTTCGTTTAATTGTTTTAATTTCTCATTATCTTGTGATGTTCCTTTTGCAATTTCAGTCTTAATTTCCTGAATCAATTTGTCATAACCAGGATCTCCTTCTTGTAATCCTCCTTTCATTTTTTTAGATTTTTTATAATTTTTTTTATATTTTCTAGAGTATTTCATGAATTATATATAATACGAATAATATATTTACAAAAAGGTTATAAATAACTTGCTTAAATAGTTGGTGATGTGACCTCCCAAAAAACCCTTTCAATTTTCTATTGGTCATGTGACCTCTCAAAAAACCCTTTCAATTTTCTGCTGGTCATGTGACCAACCCCCGCAATCCCGCACACTGATTTTCAGTTTTATTTGAGCGAAGCTAACAGTTGACTGCTGAATCAGTGTAAGAAAATGCCAGGGTTTAAAAAGTAGAAAAGTCAGTGTGAGTGGCGAAAACTCATTGGAATCTGGAACGGTTTTTTCAAAAATGGACAAAAAAAAATGTCCAAAATCGCCAAAACCATTCCAAGTTCCCTCAAAAAAGGCCACTGTGACTGACATGCTCACAAACCTGTTTTTTTGCTGATTTTTTTGTGAGCATAATTTTTTTCTTATTTTTTTAAATTACTTAAAGGGATTTTTTTATTCAAGGACATTTAGAACAAATTATAAGATATTTTAAGAAACTATTTAAAGATTTTCTTATAAGTTCTTATAACTACCTATTACAAGAAGATGCCTAGAAAAGACATTGATTATTCTAAAACGATTATCTATAAAATTACATGCAATGATAAAACAGTTGATTACACTTATGTTGGTCATACAACTGATTTTGGGAATCGAAAATATGGTCATAAAGTAAATTGTAGTAATGAAAAATCCAGTTCTTATAATATTAAATTATATAAAACAATCAGAGAACATGGAGGATGGAGTAATTGGACTATGAGTGAAATCGCATGTTATGATTGTAAGAATGTTACAGAAGCACGAATCAAAGAACAAGAGCATTATGAATTAGTAAAAGCAAATTTAAATAGTGTACCACCTTATCTAGGACCAAAACAAAAAGTTAAATGTGATATATGTAATATTTATTGTAAGAATCATAAAGAATTTATGAAACATAATGAAACAAATAAACATAAGAATAATATTACCAATAATGCAGTAACATATCAAATAAATAATTTGGATAGTAATTTGCCAATAAGAATGAATAAATCCCCAAAAATCCCCAAAATTTATAATTGTAATTTTTGTGACTATAATACAAGTAATAAAAAAGATTTTAACAAACATTTATTGACACCTAAACATATAAATAAGTCATTTTTGAACGAAATTGAACAAGAAAATCCTGAAAAATCCCAAATTCAAAATTTTACCTGTGAAAAGTGTAATAAAAAATATAAAGCAAGAAATAGCTTATGGTATCATGAAAAAAAATGTAAAATAAATAATGAAAATAAAGAAATAGAAATTGATAATAATGAACAAAATGAAGAAAATAAATTAATTATTATTAATAATGAAGAACAAGTATTAGAATTAAAAAATATGATGAAAGATTTAATAAAACATAATGGTGAATTAATGAAACAAAATTCAGAATTAGTGCAAACGATAAAAGAAATGACACCAAAAATAGGAAATCAAACAAATATAACAAATAATACAACAAATAATAATTTTAATTTACATTTATTTTTAAATGAAAAATGTAAAGATGCAATTAATTTATCAGATTTTATAGCAACTATACAATTTACAGATGATGATTTAAAAAATACTCGTATTCATGGTGCTATTTCAACTTTAAGTAATTTAATGATAAAAGGATTAAAAGAATTAGATATAACAAAAAGACCATTGCATTGTACAGATGTGAAACGAGAAACATTATATATAAAGGATAATGAGAAGTGGGAGAAAGATGAGAATCATGAAAAAATCATGGATGCATTAGGAGATATAGCGCAAAAGCAGCGAGAATATTTATGGGAATGGAGTGATGCGAATCCAGATAGTCAAGATGTGATGCATCCGTTAAATGATGTATTTCATCATACGAATGTGAAAGTATTAGACCCACTCAATAAAAAAGAAGAACTAGGAAAGAAATTTATTCGAAACATATCAAAAGAAATATTTATTGATAAAAGCTATCATTTATAGTGACTAACTTACATATCTTATTATGTCTTTAAGTTGTTTTCTTAGTGATTATTTCGCTAAAGTTATAGTGACTAACTTACATATCTTATTATGTCTTTAAGTTGTTTTGTTAATTATTATATCCCCCAATTAATGTCACTAACTTAAACTTCTCATTTTCTTTTTAAATTCTTTTTGTTATTATTTTATATAATACATCACTGCATTACATAAAATTATTTTTTTATTTTCTTAGCTCTGAGACTGAGAACGAGACTTGGACTGAGAACGACGACGAGTAGAACGACGACGACGACGACCACCAGACTGAGACTGAGAACGAGCTTTAGACTGAGAACGAGCCTTGGACTGAGAACGAGCACGGGACTGAGAACGACGAGCAGATGCCATTATTTATATATAATACTAACAAAAAAATTTTATTTTTTCTAAAATTATTTTTTTACTTACTTTTACTAAATTATTTTTTTATTAATTCATATTAATTATTTATTCTTAATATAAATTTTTTATCCATCTATATTTTCCTAAAATATTGTATCACTATCCCAATACATTCTATCTCCTTTTACTATTTTATATATTTTCTTAAATATCTCTATTCTCGCTAAAGGACAATTCGTTCTATATTGTACTAAAGGATGCGGATTCGTCTGTATATTAAATCTTATCGCCTCCTTATATATCACCTCTCTCCATTGAAATGCTATATATGTAAAAAATTTCTCATACACTAATTCCTTAATTACCACTATCGCTCCTTTCTGTAACATATAATCATTCAAATATTCTACACATATCGCTAAACCTGATATATCCGCTATATTCTCACCTGTCATTCCACTCGCATCCATCTTTATTCCATCATATGATGCAAATAACTCATACTGTTTTACCACATCATCCACCTTCCTATTAAATATCTTCTCGTCCTTCTCTGTCCACCAATTATTCATATTCCCTTTATAATCATACAATCTTCCTGAATTATCTAAACAATGACTCAACTCATGCCCAAATGTATAACCTATATGGGCCGTATTATATTCTATTCCATGCTGGTCCAAATCCACAAATGGCGGCTGGATTATCGCCGCCGGCACATATATACTATTCTTTACCGCATCATAAAATGCATTCACTATATATGGCTGAGTTCCCGCTAATGTCATTCCACCATTCACATTAAAATTTAATACCGGAAACTCTAAATAATGCTTTCCTTCATTCTTTATTAATAATTTTATCTTATGCTCCGATTGCGCTACCATTATTCCCCACGCATCATTCTCCGGATAATCTATATCCGCATCATCTACCATATATGCCGGATATACACAATCTATTCTTATATGCTCCAATTTCTGTATTGCCGCCCTCTTTGTTGATCCCTGCATCCAATCATTCCTTTTTATTATTTGCAAAAATACCTTTCTCATATCCTCTCCCATTGTTTGCGTATAATGCACATATCCCGGATGCACATGCTTCTCTATATACAATTTTGATAATAATGCATTATAACAATACGATAAACCAAATATCGGAAATATCTCCGCCGGTATTATCGATGGCTGACCTTCCACCTCCTTCTTAAAAAAATTATATCTCACATCATGACTTATCGGCGAAAATAATGCTGTTTGTCTATAATACATATAATACCAATATGCTCTCCATTTTTTATTCGTCCAATCACTCTTTAATATTGCCATCATACATTTTATATAACTTTTACTTCCTGCTATAAATGTTTCCGGCACCTTCTCAAAACCTACTTGCCTCGCAAATGAATTCCAATCAAATCCTAATTTCATACTTTCCCCTTGCGTCAATACATTGTAAAACTCTGGCGAATCATTCTCTGTATAACAATCCATCGATTTTAATATATCTATCTCACAATCTATTATATCCTGCGGATTTATATCATAATTATTCTTTCCTAATACCGCATCAAATAAATCTTTTATAAATCTTTTAAATTTATTATTAAAATCCTCTCTAAATTTATCACTATATTTCTTTGATTCATTCCCTTCATAAATATATAACTCATAATCATAAAATGATAATCCTGGACTATCTATATGACTTCTTATATTTACCGCATCCTTCTCATCATTCGTTATTACCCATGATATTGGACAACCCCAACTCACTATTTCATTCTTATTTACCCACGCCAAAAAACCTATTAAATCTCCTTTATCACAATAATTATCTATTGTATTTTTTATTTCTACTTCATGCTTATTCATTATGTTTTCTTTATTTACCTTATCTTTCTGAGTATGATACATTGATTCATAAATATTTTTTACTCTTTTTCCTAACTTTGTATTACTATTATTTTTGTAAAAATCTTTCACTAATTCTATCACCTGATAATTTACTGTATTTTGAAGAATTCTAAAATCATCTAATTTTACAAAATAATTTTTCACTTTTTTTAATTCTTTTTCTTTTTCTCTTATCCACCTGTAATTAATAAATGTATAAAAATCTTTTTGTGGGCTTATATGTTTCACTTTCTCTAATTGATTCCTTCTATCTACCATTTTTACTAATTTATGTTCTAAATTTATTGATTCTGTATTTACTTCTATATTTCTTAAAGGAGTTATTAATAAACTCGAAGATATCTTTGTCGTATCCACTACCGGCATTTCTGAAAATTTTATTCCTATATTTTTATTCTTATTTGATTCTTTCC
>Ga0169931_10013080_pt1 | contig 11390 bp, 3 predicted proteins | sample Kivu_15m_20L_FD_129675 | JGI IMG/M metagenome (GOLD analysis project Ga0169931, IMG submission 129675) | Freshwater microbial communities from Lake Kivu, Western Province, Rwanda to study Microbial Dark Matter (Phase II) - Kivu_15m_20L... | ecosystem: Environmental > Aquatic > Freshwater > Lake ... | reverse complement strand
TAGATAATATTCGATAGAATAGATAAAAATCAAGAGTTAATTAGATTTAATCATAGAAAAAAAGAATATAATAAAGACAAGTTCGTAAGAAATAAAAATAAGAATAAAAAGTAAGGCAAAGATAGCTTTAAGAGATAAGAATAAAATAATAGAAGATACGAATAAAAGAGGAATAAAAAAGGTTGTAAATATAGAATAAAATGAAGATCTAAAATACGAAACAAAAGACATTATGGATAGGTGGAATATTAGTAATTGTTATATTGGCTGGTATGTACTTATTTTTAGTAAACGCTATTGAGAAGAAAAAAGATGTGACATTATGATGTAAACATATCATATTTAAATATATATCATTATCAGATGACATATATAATTTTATATAATTAAGATAATAAATAATTTTATGTTAAACATATTAGAATCAGAACCTTTATAGATTCCAATAAAGAATTATCATACTCATAACAACATTAAAAATAAGCACAAAAATTAACTATAATCTTTACATAGTTAATCCCTATTAAAATTATAACCAATTTATAATAAAGCAAATGAATTGAAACTTAAATTTTTAAATAAAAATATATAAAATAATCATTATTATCATTAATAGAAATGTAAAATGAAATACTTATAAATGAAGATTGATAGAAATTTATAAATATATTAATAAAGAAAAAAATATTGTTAATAAAATATAGATAAATATAAAGATAAATATCTCAATGAAAATTAAGAAGAATATACTAAACATTTGTATGAATTGGTCAAAGGATAAAAATCTAATTAAAAAAAGAAAGATAACAAAAAAATTGAAAAAGACGATAAGAAATGTAATAATACCAAAAGTAGTTGGAAAGATCACGAAAGAAATAAAACAAAAAGTTTAGTTAATTTTTTAATACAAAATAAAAATATCAATTTAAATATTAATACAAAAGTAAAAGTAAAAGATAAAATTGATTTAAATCAAGTAAATGTAAGAGTAAATACTTAATATAATACAAGACCTAAAAGCAAATTACTTTAACAATAACAATATAAGCATATATATAATGATGATGATAAATTTTAGCCTTTAGGTTAATAATATAAAAAATAAAAACTATATCAATAATCATTAAAATCTTAAACTAATAGTATAGCCTCTAGTCGCATACGTAGAAGCTCAATAAGTTCAAAACATACTCTTCTTCCAAGCCGTTAAAATCGCTAAAAAAGTAGTCAAAAATATTTAAGAAAAGGCTCTCGCATACGTTAGATCTTAATGAAACAACTTCAAAGCCCCTAAGATAGACCTCGTAGTCAAGTAAGTTCTGGGTTATCATACTTAAAATAGTATGATCAATGGGTACCTACAATTTTAGTTTAAGAGAAGAAATAACAATTAGAAGCATTTATGAATGTTTTTTATGGGGATGGAAAAAAAGCTAAAAAACATGATGATATCGATCTTAATAAGTTGCAATTAATATATTTATGATTATTTTTATGTATACATATCTTATATAAATTAAATAAAATCAATAGAACTAATAAAATTAATCAATTTTTATTTACTCACTACAATAATTTTATTTTTTGTTTTATAGAAGATAAATAAAAATGATCCAGTTTACCTTTCTCAGTCATATGCTATTACATTGATAAATTCATTCTCTTTAATGTTTATTATTTTTATGCAGCTTTATTGTCTAAGTTCTAGATGTTTGCTTTAATATACTAAAAAACTTTAGCATCTACTACTTAACTTTTTGCAAATTATTAAAGTTTTTTTGCCCTTAACTACCAAACATCTTTTTATTTTTTATGTTGGTCTGTTGATGAAAGTAATTTTAAGCCAGAATGACGTGATCGAGGTTTATTACCTTATAATTATTATATTTTTTCTTAATTAGTTAGTTTTTCTTTCTTTTTTATATGTTGTTTTGCATATTCTAAAAATTTATTACCTTATTCATAATGATTTTTTTGTGGTATCTCTTCATATTATTATATAAATTTAACTTATTTAGAATGTTAATCAATTACTTGTTTAAATATTTTTTTGATATGTTTCTTTTTCATCATGTCTATTTATATCAATTTTTATAGCTATTTCTTTTTATCTTAATCGATTTTTGGTTTATGAAGATTGATAATAACTTAGTTATAATCACTCATCCTTTTAGCTTTTACTTTGCTCGCCTATCTCATAGAATGATTTCTTAATTTAGTCTCTTTTGTCAGTTAATCAATTCTTTTATGAGCCTTTCCTTTATAATACTTATTCATAATATCTTAATTCCTTCTTGACTTCATAATCATCTTAAACTCTTCTTCTCTGTTCTTTTTATCTACTTGTAGCTTATTAATATATTTATTTTAATGATTTTTAATCTAGTGCATACTCATTGATTTTTTATAATCTCTTATTTAATTTAATTTCTATTAATATAATTTTCTTTCAGGCTTAACAATTCTTTATTCATATTATTTTTGTTTGATCTTGAAAATAGGTAATTTCTTATGATGCTCATCTAATAATTTTTTAACTTGTTATTATTTCAACTATTCTTCTTTTTGTTATTATTATCTTTTCTTTCTACGGATTTAGATACGATTTAATATTTCTTGTTTTTTAGCTAAATCTTTCATTTATTAAGCTTATTTCAGTTAAAAATCCCTTTATTTTTATAATTATTAATATTTCTTTAATCTTTAATTTTTCTTCCTCTAGAGGATCCTTTTTTGTTGATGAATATATCTAATATAATCTTTTGCTATTTTAGTCTTTTCTGAATCTAAATTATAATTATCATTATCTTTCATTTAATCAATTTTATTTTATAATTAAGCAAAGACATTTTTTTAAGCTTGATTATGATTGTCATATTGCTAAAATTTTTATAATTTATCATTCAGAATGTCTAATTTAGAACGAAGTTAACCATCTTTAATCTTTATCATACGTTATAAATCACCTTGATGAAGGTATTACAATTGTTTTTTTGTGTTTATATTTCTCTAAAAATAGAAGAGGAGAGTACTTAATGATTTATTACGACTTATCCTTTCTATAAATCATTCTATACTTTGTTGTATCTTTTAGATAACATTGATTCAATAGCCTATATTTATATATAATGTACAGAGATTTGCAATTAGGAATTTTTATTAGTTAATCCTTTAGATTTCGATTGATCATATAAAATTTTTATATATTAATGATCACATGAAGATGAAGGTTATTTTGTAAAGGCATCGTATGTATTTTTTTAGCGTTGTTTTAATACCGATTATATATTCTATAAGATATAATATGCTTAATACTTCAGTGATTATGTTTGAAAGAAGACTTCCGATTTGTTTATGAAGCATTTATGTCAAAAATTATGGACACTATCGAGTTTATTCATATCGCAATTAATTATCAAATATCTTTGACTATAATATATTCATGTATTACTTTTGGTATTTATGTTTTTAGTTAATTTTAAGGTTGATTTATAAGAGGGGCTATCAATGATGACTGCTAATTTAATAAAGGCTAATATTAATTCTAAATTACTAAATTATTATTTATATTACCAATTGTAGGATTGACTTGTTTATTTTATAATTATGGTTTTTATGATATAGATCCTGTATTATTAGTATGTTGTATTTGACTATTTAAATTTTTAAGTATTTAATTAGCCTTTGATGACATTTATCTTTTAAAAGAATGTTATAATAAAACAATAAATAAAAATATTCCTATACAAAAATACAACTAATATAAATAAAAACCTTATTATCAATCAATCAAAAAAATAAAGATAAAAAATTGATTTAATATAGTTAAGCTATACATAAATACTTAAGAATATTTGTATAAAAATAATATTGATATATAAAAATACATATATCTCTATCAGTATTTTGCTTCTGAAAATACCTGCAAAAAGAATTGTAACAAAGTGTTGAATTTTCCTTAATTTACTATTTTATTATAAACAGCTGATAAATATCTTTCATGTGTTTTATTTATATTTATCAGGAAATAATATTGATTGATAAAATTTATTTATAATTGTAAAGTATTTATGAATCCTTAAACTATCATAAAAAGCGAGTCCAGTACATCCGTATCAAAATCAATATTATCCAAAAATACATTAGATGAAGACGAGAACCATAAATATAACCTGCAACATATTAATCAGCTCAAAATTCTCACAAAGGTATATTCGATCATAATGGGATTGGTATCGTTATTTATCCTAAAACGCTATACAATCCATTGGAAGAAAATAGCTTTATTATTCAGCATACTTACATATGGAATATCAAAGTTAATGGCAAGAATAAATAAGAATTGACTGCTAAGTCCGTTCAAATATGAATTGATTTAATATTTTCTTTTATCATGACGTCAAACTTCAATATTAAAAAATATTATCATACCTTATGTATATGATTGATTTTGATACTTAAATATTACAAAAAGATTTCTAACATAGTAATACTTGTAAATATCAGTATTGTATTAATATTTTCTAAAATGATTTCTATATATTCTTCTATATTTATAGATTAAAATTTGTAAATAATCTAAAAAATTTATACAAAATTTTATGTAAGAAAATAAAATAATCAATATAAATGTATATACAATCTAATTTCATTTCTATCTAAGATAAGCCATTTCATTATTGTTTCAAATTTCTCATCAAATTTGATAATCTGTGTATTTTATTAGTATGCTCTAAGTTATTTATATAATTATCTTCTTTTTTTCCTATAATAGGTTATATACTTTTAGATACAGTACCATCTTTGAGACCCATACAAAAATGTTGATGTAAGAATGATCCTTTTGTTTATTTTTGTTTAGTATTATTGATGTTATTAGAATTTATGAAGAAAGGTGAGTATTTATCTTTTGAAGTTTAGTGATTTTGATAAGTATTATACATCTAATATGAAGATTAGATCATATTATAATGTAAAATAGGCTTATTTTTATCTTTTTCCAACGAAGCATTTTTCATTTATCGATGATGATCATAATTTTGGTAATTAGGATAAATATTTTGCTGAATATTTTGGTGGATATTATAATTATTATTGTTTTTACGATCAGAATTGATTGAAAATAATCTAAAGTTATTTTCACTCTATCGATAACTATCTTAATTTGATGAATATCTAATTATATCTTTAGATTTAGACATAGTAGATTATTATTATTTAGGCAATTATATTTTCTTTATATTAGCATTATTGATATTGGAAAACTGATATTAATTTTTATGAGCGTATGTATTTTTATTATTTTTTTGTTGATTCATATTTTATATGATCTGTATTAATCTAGCTTAATTATTTTGTGTTGCCTTCAAATTTTACTATAAAGACATCATTCTTTTGATTAAAAGATCATATTTTTCATTATTACTGTCATAAGAATTTATAGAAGCTTGAGATGTCATATGTTTATAATTGTTAGGAAGAGTATGACGACTCAAGGAGGGGTTTTAATTTTGATTAAAGTAATTGTTATTAAGATGATTAAATGAAAGATTTGTATTTATGTGAGGATTTTTCTACATTTTATCTTATAATATAGAGCCTTTTTCTTAGAAGAAATTTCCTATCTTTTGTAATCTATCATCAATATTAATAAAAAATTATTTAATATTCTCTATCAAATTATTAAATGATACTTTAATATCTTCCTAAAATTGCGTTATTATCGTTGGTATTTTTTCTTCTGGTTTTAAAAAAGATGTTTTCATGATACTCTATGCGATTATTATTAACTTTTTATTTTGTTAGTCGATATAAGAAATCTGGGATAAGATAGATTGATGATTTTAAGGTGATGGTTGTTGTTGAAACTTTTGAAATTGTTTCGAAGGAGATTTGATCATAGATTACTTATAATTAAGATAAGATTTATAAAAAATATGAGCGAATCATATTTATATTTATTTTGGTTGATAAATAATGAATTTAAACTATTAAAAAAATAAAAAAAATAAAAACTTAAGAAAATCATATAACAGAGGCTTATTCTTGGTTTTTAAATTTATTTTTGATATAATCTTTAAATTTAATATATAAACCTTAGACATTCTTTATAATTTGTCGACTGATACTTGGCCTTAAGCAACAAGACTGATCAATTCTAATTCCATGTCCAATACTATCTCTCTATTATCCTAAAGTATGCAAGCATCTTTCTAAAACAATCGGCTATAGACTATAAAAACATATGATATCTAGTACATTGACATCTTAAAATTCTTTATTTAATCTTATTATCAATCTTTCTCGTTAAAGATATGTTGATATATCTGAAATAAAGTATATTTTGGATTCAGGATAATATTAAACAAGTATTTTTATCCATTCACGTAGGTCTGAAATTGTAGAATCGATATTCAAAAAATAGAATATGATTGTGGGCTTTAAGATATTAAAGTAAAGAGAAAGACAAGGACGTATTATCTTTTAAGTAGGAAAATCATATATTTAAATAGAATCTTTTGTATGATCATCATTATTCTTATAACTTTTATTATTATTCTTAGAGTTATTATTTTCTTCAATATTAGCTTTATTTGGTTTAACATATATGTTTATTTATTGATGTAATTATTCCTCTTAAACTTATAAGTATTTGAAGAAATATGATTTTGAAACACCTTCATCACCAATCAGAAATAATGTTTTTGTTGAATTGTAATATGATTAATTAGGATTAGATTTAAAGTTAGAGTTTTACATTTGTTATGATAATTCTTTTTTTAAAGATGAAAATTTAGAGGAAATTTATGAATATTATAAATACTTAGATTATATCAAAATTATACAAAATCTTATATTAATTTAATAGATATATAATAATGAATAGCATCCATTTTTTCATAATCATGTTTATTCTACTTGTTTTAACTAATTAAAGTAAATTAAATGGTCTATCTGATTTCGATAAAATACAAAGAACTATGTAAGGTATCTTTGCACAAAATAATTTGTATGGTCCATTCATGATAAAATATTGCCTTGACCCTGAAATTTCATCAAAAATTGTTCAATTTACTTAATAAAAATTATATAAAGCTTCTAGAGCAACTTCTAAAGGTTTATTGTAAATAATTCATTAAGTATACATTTTCAGAACAAAACTACCATCCATAGTTATTTAATGTCTGAATCGAGAAGCTGAAACGAGATCACTTTTCTTCAAATATAATATTGATCGCAGCATAGATTTTGATAAACTAATGAATTAAGTTCAAATTTTTATAAATTAAAATTATAGAGCAGTACATGGCTGGATAGTCGATTGGCATTAAAAATGGCAAACAGAAAAATATTATTAATGTGGATTTAATGCAGCTAGAGATTGTCATAATTTATTCAAATTCTAATCAGAATGAACAAAATTCAAACGATTACTGATTGTTGATAAATTATTATTGATAATTAAATTCATCACAATTACATTTGACTTAGTCAAAATATATTATCCCTTTTTTTATCAAGATAAAAACTAATAATTATTCAAAGATTTGTCTATATAATTGTCATTATCAATCAATATATAAATTGAATATTTATAATTATATAAATTTATTGAATAAATAAAAGCATTCAAGCATGAAACCACAAACACGTTATCATCAATCCCATAAACTAGCAGATCTGCTCCATCAATAAAAGTACTTCCATCTTTAACTCTAGATCCTATAAACTTCATTTATCATCAATAACAAAAATACGATCAAAAACATCTGATCAATTTTTACGTAGATCCATTCAATTAAACTAACTAAAATCTCGAAAATAACAATCCTTTAACCATAATCAATCATAAAGAAATAGAAACATTAATTTTAATAATTCTTTACTTTTCGGAAAGATATATAAATCCAGTCTAATAAAGAAAAATTAGTAAGATAATGAAATATAAATGATTTAAGATCAAATATAATAGAGAAATAAAAACATAGAAAAAACGATAGGGTAAAATTTCAAAAAAGATCAACCATTTATCTTAAGAAATCATAGGCAAAATTCAATTCATAAATCAACTTTACTTTAAAGAACTCGCTAAAATTTTCGTCTTGCAAATCAAATAGTCAAATTGTAATCTAAAATTTTATCTTTAGATAGCCTACATACATAACAAGAAACTTTCAAAAGATGCATGATTACACAAAAAGTATAAAAGATCGTATTATGAAATATGAAATAAAATCCTCAAAAAAGAAGTATATTTTTATTTATATTAAGATAAGATTTGTACATTAGTTATAGGATGAAATCTAATAGTAATTATTCTATAAATAAAAATAACTCTATAAGAAGTCCTATGAATAGTTCAATAAAAAGCCCTAAAAATGAAGATAATCATATAAAATTAAATATGGCTTCCTATTTAAAAAATAATAGATAATATAAACTCAATAAATAAAGAAATAATCCTGAAAATAATTATAATATCAATGATCAGGAACAATAATTAAATAATTTCTTAACACAGAAATAAATCAATTGATTATTATTTTTTATAAAATATTTTATAAATAAAGTATAATTAATTTTTTTATGTAATTTGCATTATTTTATTTTATTTTTTTTCCTTTTTAATAGAGTATTTAAAAATATTATGTCAAGATGATAAATACTAAATAAGAAGAAAATAATTATATTATTTAATATAAATCATCACCTATTAATATATTTTTTCATCCTCAGAACTAGAAAATATTATGAAATATAATACTACTATTTTCCTCTTTAACAGCATTCATTTACCCTAATCCATCCATATCTTTAAATTATTACAGCATATCTATTTGTTAATTATTATCCTGATTTAAATTTTAAGGCTAATACAATGCATAAGGATTCTTTTCAATGTATTATTATTTTAACATCTATGATGGCTATTCACATAATAATTTTATTAAGTTTTAAGATTATTATATACTTTTTTACTATGTATTAAGAGACATTTTTATATTATTTATATTTTTAGTAGATGCTATAATCGATGGGCTTACTATATTCTTTTATCTTTTTTATAAACTTGCCATAAAATCTCTATTAATCTCTTCCATTCTTTATAATTCCTCCATATTCTTTATAGAATCTTTTATTTATATACCTTATTTATATAGTTAATTAATAATAGGTTCGACAGAAATGCTTTGATAATGACTTCTTCTGAGATTCTATAGTATTTTTGTAAAAAGATGATATTTTTTTTACATTTTTTGATGATGACTACGACATTGTTAAGCTTGTCTTGTACCTATAAATAGTTACATAGTCTTGAAGATTTTATCCATTCTTCTCATATGACGATTTACGAAATGGTTAGAATGAATTTAGAGAAAAAGATGATATTTTTTATTTTATTATGAAGTCCAATGACCTTTGTTTATATTAAGATTATCACTTTATTTTCGTGTTTTTCTTTATTTTTTAATGTGTTTTACATTATGTATACACTATACTTCCTCAAATACATAATTTTTCTTTTCTTACTCTGCCAGTATTTGTTGAAGTTTTTATTACTCCAAAGCACAAGGATGTTTTCTTTCTTAATAAACATAATCATATTGAGACATAATATTAGTCCCATAATAATTTACAATATCTTTGGATTATTTGAAGAGATCCATGCTGTCATCGTAATCTGACATAATTGTAGGTATGATTTATAATATATAAAATAAGAGTATTAATTGTATGTAATATACTAATAAGATCAGTAAACATGATTATATATCAATGATTAACTGGGATAAGCAATAAGAACTTATGATAATTTAGTAAAAGGTTTATTTTAAATTAATACATCATTGATATTTAGTATTATCATCTTATCATATTGATATTTTTTTATATATTGTGATTGATAATATTTGATCAAATTAAATCAATAAATCTTAATCAATGTTAAAAATTAAAAATATTAAACCTATCATAAATTTACTTAAACATATGTTTATTCAATAACATTTTTCGATCATAAATTTTTCATATGATTAACACTTTTTCATATATTTTCTACTATCTGAAGTTTTTTTTCTTTATCTATCTATTTTTATCTCCTTTTCATTTTAATTTAAGTAATTATTAAACTCTTTATCTTTGATTCTCAGTTGATATACATTTTATTTGTCCTTATTTTACTTTAAACTTATTATATCTTTATTTCGACTATAGTAATTAGAATTATTATATTTGTCTTTTTTATATTAATAGGAAGGATATTTTGTCTGTGATATTGGATGTATCAAATATCGACGGGAAGAAGATGTAGGAATAATATTTGGCGTTGTAATTGGAATAGTTTTTAAGGATTTGTAACGGATAAGGGCTTCAGAATTTTGAATGGGTTTACAGTTGTTTATTAAATTTTGTTAGGTTTTTTTAACATACATACTAGATTTATTTTCTTTAATTTATAAGTTCCCATTTTTCCTATTTTATTACTTCTAATAGAGTTCGAAAGAAGGCAAAGTATTTATCCTTTTATATTCCATATCTCTATTATTTTTATACTCCATCTAACATAACTAAAAATACAAACCTCTTTTGAAATTTTTTGGATTTTTAATCATAACAGTTTAATGATAAGCAACAACATTACTTTAAAAGTTATCAAAAAATGATCTAGAAGTATTCATATTATTATTTGATTTCGATGATGATGCATTTGGCGTTGCCTAAGTTTTTTGAATACCATAAGGATCTTTATATAAAACTTGTTATTATGATTTTTTTGTCAATCTTTGAAGTATCATTTTTGTATATTCTTTATTTTTATTCATGATTTTTTATGGAAAAATTGAATGTATTTTTGGGAAATAATTCGAATTATATTCAAATTAATATAAAGTAAATATAAATAAAAGGATAAATAAATTATAATTGATAATATGATATAATTATCATTCAAAATAAAAATAATAAATGTTTTATCTAATAATATGATATATGTATTTATTTTACATAATTAAATCTAGAAATCAACATTGACAATTCTTTTTATCCACCTTATTTGCTTAGCTACTAATGTCCAGCTTAATTTTTGTTTCAACAACATTTCCTTTTTTAATTCCAGGTGGCTACATTATGATTATATGATACTTAATTTTATAAATTGATAACTCCTTTATCGATTTTTTATAATAAGTTTTAAGCATTTTTCTTAAAAGCTTCTTACACTTGATATGCAGTTTTAGCTGAAACTTATAAGAATGTTAAATTATTATCTTTTGCGAATTTCAAACCTTATTAATATGTTACTTTTCGTCTAGATATAATAATAAGTACTATTGTTACATGTCGCATTTATTACCAACGACTACAAAGCACATTTAAGAGTTTCCATTTAT
>Ga0169931_10013079_pt1 | contig 11392 bp, 8 predicted proteins | sample Kivu_15m_20L_FD_129675 | JGI IMG/M metagenome (GOLD analysis project Ga0169931, IMG submission 129675) | Freshwater microbial communities from Lake Kivu, Western Province, Rwanda to study Microbial Dark Matter (Phase II) - Kivu_15m_20L... | ecosystem: Environmental > Aquatic > Freshwater > Lake ... | reverse complement strand
CGTCTCCAGGGGTTTGCGCGCAACATCGACGGTGGAGGCGAACCGGGCACGGGCCCAGGTCAGCTCGCGCGCAGCCTGCTCGCCTTTGGACGCACCCGCGAGGCCACGTTCTGGATCCGCAAGGCACTGAAGGAGCCCATGAACCCGAGCACGGCCCATGCCCGACACCTTCTGTCGCTCATCGCCACGCGCCTGTCCGACGATCCCGAGATCCAGATCGCGCCGGACGGCGATCTTGCCGCGCCCACCTGGCCATCTTCAATCAAGCCTGAAACCGCGCGTGTGCTCGATCAACAGTTTCAGGCGATGCAGCTGCTCGTCAAATCGCGACGCTACATCGCGGCCTACAAGCTGATGGAGGACTGGCCCGACACGGTCTGGGACAAACCCTCCAACGACTTCGCGTTGCTCGCGGGCTTCCTGCACTACAAGGCCGAGTTCTACGAGGACGCCATCGGCCTGCTCAAACCGTTGTCCGAGAATCCAACCTTCGTTGCACGTCGGCCCGAGGCGCTTTATTACCTTGGTCGCGCCCGCTTCGCCTATGCGCATCACGGCAAGGCGATCGACGCATTCGAACAGTTCATCACCTTGCAAGCGGCCCTCGGCAGACGGGTTGAACCCGAAAAGCCGGGCACGGGCCTGGGGATTCCGCCCGCCCCGCAAGAACGCGCGACGCCAACAGGTCCATGATAAGCTGCGCCTCATGGTGCCCCGCAAGCCGAAGAGTCCCACGGCCAGCGCAACACGAAAACGAACGGCCGCCCCTCGCGTCACTCCCGAACGGCCCCGCAAACCAAGCCTTCCGCCTGTTCCCGGCGGTCTCGCGGTTGGCATCGGGCATGCGACCGTCGACATGCTCTGCGTTGCCCCAAGACTCGGCGAGCGCGTCGTTGATCTCTCGGTGTTCAGCATGCAGGGCGGTGGCTCCATGGGAAACCTGGTCGCGACCACGGCCGCACTCGGGGGTCGCGCACGCTACTTTGGCCGATTGAGCGACGACGACTTCGGTCGCTACATCGTCGCCGGACTCGAGGAGTTCTCCGTCGACTGCAAGCAGGTGGCGATACAGCCCGGAATGGTCTCGCCCGTCTCCATCATCCAGATCGACGAGCTCTCGCGGCGTCGCAAGATCCTCTCGTCCCGCGGAAGCACCGCGCCCCTGTCGCCCCGCGATCTGCCACGCGATCTGCTCGACGGCGCGCAGTTGCTCTGCATCGATGGCTATTTGCCAGCAGTTCAGGTCGCCATCGCCGAAAAAGCCCGAGAGCGTGGCATCAAGGTGCTCCTGAACGCGAGCCATCTGCACAGCGAAATGGACGAGCTGCTTCGCCTGAGCGACTACGTCATTGGCTCGGAACGGTTCGCAGCAGACGTTGCCCCGTCGGACAAGATTGAGCGCAGTCTGACACAGATCGCGCGGCTCGGACCGAGCTGCGTTGTGATCACGCAGGGAGACGCCGGTGCAATCGGACTCGAAGGTGACGCACTCATCAAGAAAGAGGCCATCGATGTCTTCATCGCCGACACGACCGGCGCAGGAGACGTATTTTGCGGGGCCTTCGCCTACGGCTTGCTACAGGGCTGGGGGATCAGCCGGAACCTCCCCTTTGCCAACGCCGCGGCAGGGCTGTGCTGTCGTACGGTTGGCGCCCGAGCGGGATTGCCAACCATGTCCGAGATCCTCGAATTCCTGTAGCTAACCGCGCACGCAGTTGCGTCCGGCGCGCTTGGCCTCGTACAGACGCTCGTCCGCACGCTTGATGAGCGCCGCCGAGTCGGAAATCTCTGCGTCGAGGGTCGCAACGCCCATCGAGACCGTGACCGGAATCTTGGTCTCCTCGAAGGTGAAGTTCGTGTTCTCGACCACCTTGCGAATCTTGTCGGCGAACTGGTGTGCGTTGTAGCCGTCAATCTCCGGCAAAATGATGGCGAACTCTTCGCCGCCATAGCGCGCGAAAATATCCTCGCGACGGATCTTCGATTTGATCGTCGACGCCTTCTGCTTCAGCACGTGATCACCTGCGAGGTGCCCGTAGGTGTCGTTGATCTTCTTGAAATGGTCGATGTCGAACATCACCAGCGACATGTCCCTGCGGTAACGACTGGAGCGCGCGATTTCGCGCTCGAGCTGCTCCATGAAGTAGCGCTTGTTGAAGATCTGCGTGAGACCGTCCACCGTGGTCAGACGGTAAATTTCTTCGTGGTAGGCACGTTCGATGTTGCCGCCCGCGAGAAACTTGAAGATCGTGCGTCCGATCTTGATGAGATCCCCGTCCGAGAGCGTGAGCTCCTCGGTGATGAGCTCGTCGTTGACGTAGGTGCCGTTGGTCGACCCGAGGTCCTTTATCCCCATCGACCGACCGTTGTTCGTGATCTTGGTGTGGGCGCGCGAGACCGACTCTTGATCGATCTGAACGTCGCACTTCGAAGACCGGCCGAGGACCAGGTTGGGTGAGTCCAGGGCGTATTTGCGGCCAAGATCCTGACCGTAGATCACCACCAAACACGCCTCCTTGCCGGCGGTGCGTTCGGAAATCTTACTGATGCTTGTGACAACGGTTTTGGCCCGGACGTGCTCGCTGTCCGTGCCGCTATCGCTGCCGCTACGTGAAGATGGGCTGCGAGACAAGATTGCCTTTACCGTAGACTAGCCGCGCTACCGCGTAAAGCCTGAGTTTCACCATGGTTTTTGACACCTTCGGGCGTCTGGTCAAACCTGTTCATATGCCGCTGCGGGTTACCTCTCCATATTCCTTCGTCCGACTGCGCCGACACTTGACGACGCTTGGCGTTATTTCGACGCTTTCGTCCTCGTTGGCGTGGGCCCAAACCGGCAAAATCAGGGTCGATCTGGCGACCATCGAGCCCGGAGAGGCCCAGTACACGGCCAGGCTGGAAAATGGCGGCAAGGCCGTTTTGACCATCAACCCGAGCTTGCAGGCGCTCGCGGACAAGACCCTCGATGAAAATGACGTGCCCTTCGGTGCGGCGGTCATGGTGTCCATTCCGGACGGCAAAATCATCGTCCTGTCGGGTCGCTCGGCGAGCAATAAAAAGCTCGGACCGGCGGAGCTTGCGGTCAAGGCCTGGGCCCCGGCCGCGTCCATCTTCAAGCTCGTGTCCGCGGCGGCGTTGATTTCGGCCGGCGGCGTCAAGCCCGAGACCGAGGCCTGCTTCAGCGGCGGCTTGCACGGCATTGGGCCTGAGCACCTGCGCGACAACCCCAAGCTCGACAAACAGTGCGAGAGCCTCTCCGAGGCCGTTGCCCACTCGCAGAACGTCGTGTTGGCGAAGCTGTCTTCCCGGAACCTCGACGCCACCCGCATGGGTCGTGTCGCCCGCGACTTCGGCTTCGGATTTCAAATCCCCTTCGTGGCTGACCTGCAGGCCTCTCAGGTTGATATGCCCTCCGACCCACTCGAGTTTGCGCGCATGTCGGCGGGATTCTTTCACTCGACCCTCTCGCCGCTGCACGGCGCCCTGATCGCGGCGACCATCGGCAACGGTGGCCTGATGCCCAGGCCCCTCCTGGTCGAGACGGTGTCCGGAAAAAACGCCGACAACAGCGCCATCCCCGCCCGACGTTCCCGTCGCGTGATGGACGAGAAGATCGCGCTCGACGTCGCGGCGATGATGGAAGGCACGGTTCGCTCGGGAACAGGCCGCAGCGCGTTCCACGATGGCCGCGGTCGGCCATTCCTGCCCTTCGCTGTCGCCGGAAAAACGGGCTCGCTCAACTTCCGAGGTCGCGATGGCGATCCGGCATTGCCTCCACCGGGCGTGACCGACAACTACTTGCAGTACAGTTGGTTTGTTGGCTTCGCGCCTTACGACAAGCCGCAGGTCGCCTTCGCGACGCTGGTCGGCAACCCGGTGAAGTGGCGAATCAAGGCCACGTACCTTGCGCGTCGGTTGCTCGAGGGATGGGTCGCAGAACAAAAGAAACGCCCTTCGGGTCAGGCCGCGACCGAGACGACGCCGACCACGGTCGCTGCATCGAACTGAGGCTGCGAATGCGCTGTCATCCCACGGGACGTGCGGATGCTCACAGACCGTGACGGTGACGTCCATTTCAGATCGATTGTCCGGCCAGAAAACCTATTGGACATACCTTAAACGCGGCTAACATGCAGGTCGAACGCCCATGTTGCCATTGTCTGTTTCATTCATATCGTCGGCCTTCCTGCTGTCCGCTGAAACACCCGGGAGCGTCGCCGCGACGGGTCCGGTGTCCTACAACCGCGACGTACGCCCTATCCTTTCGGAGAACTGTTTTTCCTGCCACGGCGCCGACTCCGCGTCGCGCAAGGACAGTCTTCGCCTCGACCGGTTCGAGGACGCCATCGCCAAGCGCGACAACGGCGTGGGCGTGATCGTGCCGGGCAAGCCGGAGGCGAGTGAGTTCATCACGCGTGTCGAATCGAGTGACGATCCAATGCCACCGGAAAAGTCGCACAAGGTCTTGAGCGTGGCTCAGAAGTCGACGCTGCGACGATGGGTCGCCGAGGGTGCGAAGTACGAGGCACACTGGTCGTTCACGCCCCCGCTGCGACCGGAGACACCTTCTGTGGCGACATCAGGTTGGCCAAAGAACCCGGTCGATCATTTCATCCTGCAGGGACTTGAAAACCGAAAGCTCACGCCCGCACCCGAGGCCGGACGACATGCCCTTATTCGTCGGGTCACGCTCGATCTGACTGGCCTGCCTCCGACGCCGGCCGAGGTCAACGCCTTCATCGCTGACAATTCCGCCAACGCCTACGAGAAGCTGGTCGATCGCCTGCTGTCCTCCGAACGCTGGGGTGAACATCGAGGGCGTTACTGGCTGGATCTCGCACGTTATGCCGACACCCATGGCATTCACTTCGACAACTTCCGTGAGATCTGGGTGTATCGCGACTGGGTCATCAAGTCGCTCAACCGCAACATCCCCTTCGATCAGTTCTCCCGTGAGCAGCTCGCCGGTGACCTGTTGCCGGGCGCGACGCTGGAACAGAAGATCGCCAGCGGCTTCAACCGCTGCAACATCACCACGAACGAAGGTGGCGCGATCGACGAGGAGTATCTCGTGCTCTACGCCCGCGATCGCACCGATACCGTATCACAGGCCTGGATGGGACTCACCGCCGGATGCGCGGTCTGTCACGATCACAAGTTCGACCCGATCTCGCAGAAGGACTTCTACTCGATGTCCGCCTTCTTCAACAACACGACCCAGAAGGCGATGGATGACAACGCGGCCGACACGGCGCCGGCAATCGTCATACCGGAGCCCTCGGACCGAAACTACCACGAGATGTTGGCACGCCAGATGGGCGAGGCACGGGCGAGAATCACCGCGCGGCAGCTTGCAGCAGAGCCAGACCTCGACCGATGGCTCGCACAGAGCACGACACCCGCGCTCGATCTCAAGATTCCGCGAAACGAGCTGGTCGCCCACTTCCCGATGTTGGTGAAATCAGATGCCCGTGGACTCGACGCCACGATTGACGGCAAACCCGTGAAACTGACCTTCGACAAGGAGCCCATCTGGAAGTCAGGCAAGCTCTCCGATGAGGCCTTTGTCGTCAAGGCCGATACCACCCCCGTTTTGCCCGAGCTGGGCGACTTCGAGCGGAATCAGGGCTTCACCTACGCGGCGTGGATCAACTTGAATTCGAGCCTCGATGGCGCCGTGTTCTCCAGGATGGATGACGAACACGATTACCGTGGCTGGGATCTCTGGATGGAAAAAGGCCGACCCGGCGCACACATCATCCACAAGTGGCCTGGCGATGCCATCAAGGTCGTCGCGCGCAATCCCCTGCCCCGCTACAGCTGGAGCCACGTGGCGGTGACCTACGATGGTTCGTCTCAATTCGGTGGTCTCAAGATCTACGTGAACGGCGAGCCACAGGAGGTCGAGCTTCAGGCGGACACCCTGCGCGATACGATTCGGACCGACGCCCCCTTCAAGATCGGACAGCGCTCGAAGGCCTCGCCGATGCAGGACACGATCTTGCAAGACCTCCGGATCTACCAGCGAACGCTATCGCCCGACGAAATTCGGGGCATCGCGAACGGGCCGCGTCTCGCGCGCCTGGTCGAGCAGCTGCGCAATCCGCCGAAGGAATCGCCAGCAGCCGGGAAGGACGTGAGAGAGAAGGAACTCACAGAGCGTCGCGATGAGATCCGCCGACGGTGGCTCATCCTCTACGACAACGACTACCGCAAACTGGCAGACGAGCTTTCGTTGCTCGCCTTTGCCGAGAAGGCCGTGCGTTCGCGTGGTACCGTTGCACACGTGATGTCGGAGCGGGCCGCCCCCGCCGAGGCGTTCATTCTGGCCCGCGGTGAATACGACAAACGAGGGGAACGTGTCACACCGAACACCCTCTCCGCGCTCAACCCCATGCCGGCGGGCGCACCGAAGAATCGGCTTGGACTCGCGAACTGGCTCTTCGTTCCACAACATCCACTCACGGCGCGGGTCGCGGTGAACCGCGCATGGCAAGAGTTGTTCGGGACCGGAATCGTACGAACCGCAGGAGACTTTGGCACAAGCGGTGAACTTCCTTCCAATCAGGCGCTGCTTGACTGGCTGGCCGTCGAGTTCCGCACGGGCGGCTGGGATCTGAAGAAGCTCTACCGAACGATGGTCACCTCGGCGACCTACCGACAGGCCGCGATCACGACGCCGGAGAAAATGGGCGTCGATCCAGAAAACCGCCTGCTGTCCCGCGGCCCGCGCTTTCGCATGGACGCGGAGATGGTGCGTGATTTTGCGCTCGCCACGAGCGGACTGCTCGTCGAAAAGATAGGCGGCCCCTCGGTCAAGCCCTATCAGCCGAACGATGTCTGGGAAGCCGTCGCGATGCCAGGGAGCAACACCCGCAACTACAAGCGTGATACAGGTGACAATCTGTACCGACGCAGCATGTACACCTTCTGGAAGCGCTCGGCGCCACCGGCCTCGATGGAGATCTTCAACGCCCCCAGCCGGGAGACCTGCACCGTACGGCGGGAACGAACCAACACGCCGCTGCAGGCGCTCGCCACCCTCAACGATGAACAGATGCTGGAAGCCGCGCGCCGGATGGCAGAGAACGCGATGAGATCCGGCAAGACCCCCACCAGCTGGATGGCAGACATGGCGATGCGCGTGCTTTCGCGGCCGCTGCTCCCGCAAGAATCCAAGATCATGCAGGCCTCCTATCAGAAGCTACAAGCGCACTACGCTTCCCACCGAACGGACGCGCGATCGCTGGTCGAGGTCGGCGAATCGACGCCCGATGCCGCGCTCGATCGCGTCTCCCTCGCGGCCCTCACGATGATCGGCAACCAACTTCTCAATCTGGACGAGGCGGTGAACAAATGAGCTCAGGAGGATTTCCCATGTTTTCCCGTCGTCAACTCCTCGGTGCCGGCTCCGTGGCGATGGGTGGACGACTGATCGGCGGCGGCAGCGCGCTGGCAGAGACAGCGGCAAAGGAAGCACGCAATGCCTCCGGTGGGTTGCACTTTCCAGCCAAGGTGAAGAACGTCATCTACCTGCACATGGTGGGCGGCCCACCGCAGATGGACATGTACGACTACAAGCCCGTGATGGAGAAGTGGTTCGACAAAGATCTGCCCGAGTCCGTTCGCATGGGGCAACGTCTGACGACCATGACCTCGGGCCAGACGCGCTTTCCCATCGCGCCATCGATCTACAAGTTCAAGCAGCACGGTCAGTCCGGCATGCACGTCAGCGAGCTGTTGCCCAATACCGCCAAGATGGTCGATGACCTGTGTTTCATTCGCTCGATGTACACCGAGGCCATCAACCACGAGCCCGCGATCACGTTCATGCAAACGGGCAATCAGATCACCGGTCGCCCCTGCCTCGGGGCCTGGGTATCGCACGCACTTGGCTCACGCAACACCAGTCTGCCCACCTTCGTGGTGCTGGTCGCCAAGCCCACCAACACCGAGCAGATCCAGGCCATCTCGGGGCGACTGTGGTCCTCCGGGTATTTGCCAGGTGAACACGCCGGCGTGTCCTTTCGCAGCGCGGGCGATCCGATCTTGTTCATCAACAATCCGCCCGGGGTCGACAGCAAGGTGCGCCGCCGGACCCTCGATGACATCAAGGCCTTGAACCGCATCACAGCAGCGTCTCTCGGTGACCCGGAGACCCGCACCCGCATCGAGCAGTACGAGCTGGCCTATCGCATGCAATCAAGCGTGCCCGAGCTCGTGGCGCTCAACAAGGAGCCCGAGTCCACCTTCAAGCTGTACGGCGAAGAGGCGAAGAAGCCGGGCACCTTTGCCAACTCGGTCTTGCTGGCCCGTCGCATGGTGGAACGCGGCGTGCGCTTCGTTCAGCTCTACCTCAACAACTGGGATACCCACGCGAACGTCACGGGACGACTGCCCTCGCAATGCCGTGACATCGATCAGGCGAGCCACGGTCTGATTCAGGATCTCAAGCAACGTGGTCTTCTGGATGAAACCCTGGTCATCTGGGGCGGCGAGTTTGGTCGAACCATCTACTCACAAGGCGGTCTGAGCGCGACCAACTACGGCCGGGACCATCACCCGCGCTGCTTCACCATGTGGATGGCCGGCGGCGGCGTGAAGGCCGGAACGATCCACGGTGAGACCGACGAGTTCTCGTACAACATCGTTCGCGATCCCGTGCACATCCGCGATTTCCACGCGACCGTCCTGCACCTGCTCGGCATCGACCACGAACGCTTGACCTTCCGCTACCTCGGCCTCGACCAGCGCCTTACCGGCGTCGAGGAGGCACGCGTGGTGAAGGGAATCCTGGCCTGAGCCCCCTGTCAACCGATTGACTGACGGTATATCGAGCGACTGTCGCTTTGCTTCATTGCGACGCTAAATCAACGGGTGTGGTCAAAACCCTCCGTCGTGCCGGCCGCGCCCTGGCAACGGCGATGGGGCTCAACGACATCAACCCCGCCGACTTCATGGACATGAGCTACTACAACGGCCCGGTCAACGAGATGCTCGCCTGACCGGGCCTGGGCCGCCCGTCGGTTTCGTTAGCGCAGCTGCAAGAGCAGCCACAAGGTGACCGCGCTGACGAGGCCTGCGGCCGGAATCGTCACGATCCAGGCCCAGACGATCCTGCTGGCGAGACCCCAGCGGATGCCCTTCATCCTCGTCGTCGAACCGACGCCCACGATCGCACCGGTGATGGTGTGCGTGGTGGAGACCGGAATTTTCAGGCTGGTAGCCACAAACAACGTGATGGCGCCTGCCGTCTCGGCACAGAAACCACCAAAAGGCCGCAGGTGGGTCAGCTTTGTGCCCATCGTGCGGACGATGCGCCAACCGCCCATCGATGTTCCCAGCGCCATGGCGCCGTAGGAGGCGAACACAACCCAGGTCGGAGCCGCGTCTGCATCCGGTGCCAGATACCCACCTGCCACCATCGCAGCCATGATGATGCCGATGGTCTTCTGTGCGTCGTTTGCGCCGTGACCAATGGAATACGCCGCGGCCGAAACCAGCTGTCCCACGCGGAAGGTGCGATCGACCTTCTGCGGACGCCAGCGCCGGAACACCCACGACAGCAAGACCATCAACAGGCCGCCGAGCACGAAGCCCATGACGGGCGATGCCACGATGAACTTCGCGGTCAGCGAGAGCTTCTCAAGTTGCAAGATCCCCGTGCCACCGTAGAAAACACCGGCGCCTGAAAATCCACCCATCAGCGCGTGTGAGGAGCTTGAAGGTAAGCCCCACCACCACGTCAGCAGGTTCCAGACGATGGCGCCGACCAGCCCGGCCATCACGACGTAGGCAAAGGCAGGATCACCGGGCGTGATCTTGACGAGAGACGCAACCGTCTTCGCCACGCCCTGGTGAAAGAAGAAGAGCGCGACGAAGTTAAATCCTGCCGCCCATAGGACAGCCTGACGCGGAGTCAGGACACGGGTCGACACGACGGTCGCGATCGAATTTGCGGCATCGTGAAAGCCGTTGATCACGTCGAAGATGATCGCGGCGGCGATCGTGATGATGACAATGGTAGAGGTGTTCATCGGCCCGCCTCAGGCATTTTCCAGGACGACGCCCTCGATCACGTTGGCGACGTCTTCGCAACGATCCGCCGCGCTCTCGAGATTCTCGTAAACCTCTTTCCACTTGATGACCACGATCGGGTCCTTCTCTTCCTTGAACAACTTCGCCACGGCACGACGGACGATGCCATCGCTCTCGGTCTCAAGGCGGCCGATCTCGGCGCACTTCTTCAAGATGGCCTCGGGATCCTTGAGGTTGCGCAACATGCCGCAGGTCTCGTGAACGACCTTGGCCAGACGATGCAACACATCCGCCATGTCCTTCACCTCAGGCGTCATCACCGCAAGTTCGTAGAGGAGGATGCGATCCGTCGCTGCATCCACGAAGTCCATGATGTCGTCCATCCTCGTGATCAAACGGTGGATGTCGAAACGATCTATCGGTGTGATGAAGGTCTTGTGCAATGCCTCGATGCATCGATGCGTGATGACATCGGTCTCGTGCTCGATGTCGGCGATGCGCTTCGCCTTGGCCTCAATGTTGAGGCCCGCGGACACGAGCGACAAAAACTCGCCTGTGCCATCCACGGTCAACGCCGCGTGTTGCTCGAAGAGGTCGAAAAAACTGGTTTCCTTGGGGAGTAGCCGTCCAAACATTGGCACCGACTATCACGTTGCGGACCGGTAAACCACTGCAACGCTGCACTCTGTGGCCGGATTCATCGAGGCCTCAAAATACGCATCGCGTTGCGCCTTTCTCATTCCCTGTCATATGACTGTTGATAGAGGGCGGGTTCTGAAGTTAAGGTATCTACTCCCCAGATTGGCCATGCCCCTACTTAACGATTGGTTAGCGAAGTCCGCCGCCGCGCACGGGAACACCCGGGCGGTTGAGCACCGGGATTCCTACCTTTCGTGGCGCGGCCTTGAGCACCGCGTGCAAAAGCGCGCGCTCGAACTGTCGGGAATGGGTATCGGACGCGGCGACTGGGTCGGGATGCAGCTCGGCAACGTACCCGACCTGCTCATCCTCACGCTCGCGCTCGAAAAGCTTGGAGCGGTGGCGGCGTTTATTGACCCGACCCTGCCGTACTGGGAATGCAGCCGGATCCAACACATCACACCGCTGCGCGCGCTCATCACGCGTCCCGTGGGCGATCCGGTCGCATCGCCACTGGGATCTCGCCGGGGGACCAACGCCCCGTTTGCCTTGCGCATGGGTGAGACGGCACGCGCCACGGCGCAACCGTTGACCCCGATAGCCCGGACACGTTTGTCCGGAACGCTCTTGACCTGCAACCTCTACCGCGCCGAGCCGGCACAGCTTGAGTCCGGTGCGGCAGAGATGTCGATCGCGCATTACACGATGGAGGCCG
>Ga0169931_10013078_pt1 | contig 11394 bp, 8 predicted proteins | sample Kivu_15m_20L_FD_129675 | JGI IMG/M metagenome (GOLD analysis project Ga0169931, IMG submission 129675) | Freshwater microbial communities from Lake Kivu, Western Province, Rwanda to study Microbial Dark Matter (Phase II) - Kivu_15m_20L... | ecosystem: Environmental > Aquatic > Freshwater > Lake ... | reverse complement strand
TTGTGTCGATTTTGACTCGACTGATCCAACGAACCACCGGGGTATCAGAGGATCGAATCGAGTACGAGTACGAGTACGAGTACGAGTACCGCGTTGCTGAGTACGAGTACGAACCAGCCGCCGAAACCTGACGAACCAAGCGATGCAACGGAGCGAAAATGGCGCTCCGACTTTTTCCTGTAATCAAGATCGCTCGCGCTTGCCCGCTGATCGCCGCCGTTCTTTCCCTTTCGATTCACTATAGACCTTGATGATGACTTTTTCGTCTTTGCGACGTACCCGGCGAGCACCGAGTCCACTCCAAAACCGCCGCCGACTTGTGCTTGAGCTGCTCGAATCGCGGCAGATGCTGGCCAACTACAGCGTCGCTGGAATCATGCAATGGACCACCGATACCGGCCGCCAAATTGGCGTGCCGCTGGCGACCGTCAGGATCTATGAGGATGCGGGAGGAACACCGCAGCTGCTGGGAACGACGGAGACCGACCTGGCGGGGCAGTACGAGTTCAATTTGATTCTACCGCCCCAGACCGGCAGCGGAGGTCCGGATGTTTTCGTCTGCATGTTCGCCGATTCGCCCGCCGCGCTCGTGACCCCGTCCACCGCCGGCGCGGATACATATTCCGTCTGCTCAAACTGGTTCGACGATCTTCCTGAGAACACGAGAACCGATATCAGTATCACCGCGGGGACCTCCACGGACGCCGAGACGGCGTTCAGCGTCCATCATGCCTTGGTCGTGATTGGCCAGTATGCTGGCAATCTGGCCGGGACCACCCCCTCGCAAATCGCGGTCCGGTACGATTCGAGTGTTCCTGGTTCCTATTACACACCGACGACAAACGAAATCTATATTCGCGGAACTGCGAAATGGGAATGGGATGCGATCCATCATGAGTATGGACATTACTTTCAGAGCGTCCACCAGTTCGTCAGTGGACCTGGAGGACCCCACGGCTTCTATGATAATCTCTCGCAAACTCGTGGAAGCAAGGCGATTGGCTTGCCGCAGGCATGGCAAGAGGGATGGCCGACATTTTTTGCAGTCTCTGGCCAGCAGCGGAGCGGGGCTGCGGCACTGAGCATCCTCGATGTCGGTGATGATCAATATCAGAGCTACCGTCAGCTTTTGGCTCCGGCGATCCACTTGGATACAGACATTGGCGTGGGGGAGGATAATGAATTATCGGTCGTCAACACTGTCTGGGATCTCTACGATGCAGTCCAAGATGGGGTCGACGAGACAATCATCTCCGATCGGCAGCTTTTTACGATCTTTAAAAACGCCAAGGTGACGACGGTTGGGGGGGCGTGGGAAGCGCTGGCCGCACACTTTCCAGACCTCGAAGAACGTTCAAAAATTGCCGCGGTTTTCGGGCAGAACAACATCGCACCCGTGCTTTTGGAGCCACCCAACGAGGAGCTGATCACCGAGACGCTACCAACCTTCAAGTGGCAGAAGAACGGCGGGGGAACCCCAAATCCGCTGAATGATTTTCGGATTCGCATCTATTCTCCTGACTTCAAAGAGATCCTCTTCGAGGAGAATCTTGGCGATACTGATTCCTTCACACCGACCGAGGCTCAGTGGAATAGCATTCGCAGTGAATACGGTCATCTGAAATGGATCATCGAGGGGCGGAACACGACCGCACCGGCCAGTCCCGGGGGGGCTTTGGGTTACTACTGGAGCGAAGCACGTGCGCTGGGAACGATTCCTATCGTGCTGGTGATCGACGACACGGGAAGTATGGACGAGGAGATCAACAGCGTCCGCGATGCACTTCGTCAATACATCGATTATGTCGAAGCGAATCTTCCTTCCGGAGAAGAACCACCAACGATCCAGTTGATGACGTTCAAAGACGATGTGACGACGCGCGCGACGTCGAACGATTTGGCCGCGATTCGCAGCGCCGTCGATGCGCTCACGGCCAGCGACGGTGACGATTGTCCGGAATTCAGTGCGCAGGCGTTATCGAAGGCGGCGGATACGGTAAGTCCGGGCGGGACGATCTTGCTGGCGACCGATGCCGCGACGAGACCCGGAGTTTCGATGTCCACGGTCCTCGCCAAGCTGCGTGCCAAGGGAGTCACCGTGAACACGATCCTCTCGGGGGATTGCGCTCCTCCTGAACAACCGATGCGCACCGCAGCAAGCCGCTCAATGCCAAGTCCCTCCGCAGTAAGAACGACAACGGACGTCTCTGGCGAGGCCACAGCTAAGGCCATGACGGCCGCCCCTTCGCGCTTTGGAGGGATCCTCCATGAACCAACTTTCGGAGGGGGTTCGGAACCGGATCATGATCACCCACCGAATGGTCCGATCGACGATCCCGGACAACCCCCTCTGGACGATCACGGGAATACTCCCGCGACGGCAACGAAACTTTTAATCGATGCGGACTATGTCCTTGGCGCGGTGGGACTGGGGGCAGATCGCGAGGATTATTTCCGCTTCCGCCTTGAAGCGAACGAAAAATACACGGTCCAGTTTATGGCCGATGGGCCTGATTTCGGGGTCGCGGAACTCCTCGATCCGGACACTGGAAATGTCCTCAAGAGTGCCTTCCTCATCGGCGGACAAATCGTCTTTGTCGCTGAACAAACCAAAGATTACCTCCTTCGTATCCAGACCTATGCGAGCTATGCACAGTATGCGGTTCGCGTCACGACCGAGCCGCTCGCCGCAATCACGTCCTCGGTCGAACTGATGTCGATCGTCGCAGCACAAACGGGGGGCGTCTTTGCTTATCGCGATGAGGTGAAAAGCGGCAATTCCACCCCGTACACTTCGGTGATTTACAATGTCCTGGCCAGTACGCTCGAACCAACCGTCCTCTCTTCTGCGCCCCGGTCGGTGCCCGCCGGGGTCGAAATGCATCTCAAGCTCACCGGGCGTGGTACGAACTGGCGATCCGGGGAGACAACCGTTGCCTTTGGAGGTGCGGGGATTGGAGGTGCGGGGATTACGGTGCAGTCGGTCGAGGTCCTCTCGGCGACGACGCTCTCGGTGGTGATCCGTGTGGCGCCTGGCATGGCACCAGGATTCCTCGATGTGACAGCCAGCACTCCTCTCGGGACGAGTGTCGAATCGGCCGTCGGCAAGCAAGTGCTCGAGGTTACATCCGCAGTAACAACCCCCACGATCCTGAGTGCCGACCCGGTAGATTTGACGCAGGGGACGACAGCCACGATCGTCCTCCGCGGGACCAATGTCGACTGGAACTCGAGCGTTTCCGTTTCCCTCGGCAGCGGGATCACCGTGAAAAATGTCCGCGTCCTCTCCCCCACGATCCTGGAAATCAGCGCCGAAACGGCAGCCACAGCAAACATCGGGTTTCGTACCGTCGAGGTCACACAGGGGAGCACCTCGACGAGCTTGGAGCGGGCATTGTTTGTCAATCCTGCGGGACTGAAGATTCCTCAAATTGTCTTCCTCGATCAGGAATCGGCCAATGCCGGCGAGGAACTCTCGGTCCGCATCCGGACCGAAAATATTGAGCTCATTGCGGGTCAGACCAGCGTCTCGTTCGGGGATGGAATCGAGGTCCTGAGCGTCACCGTCAATTCGTCCAGCGAGGCGCTCGCACGGATTCGCCTAGCGACCCCGGCGGCCGTCGGCTTCCGCTCGGTATCGATCACTTCGCAGGGTGTCGAAGCGGTCCTCCTGCGCGGTTTTTATGTCGATCAGGCGGGGATCGGGGATGATGATTTTGAAATCGTCCTCACCGCGCCCCTGGCCACTGGGAGCAATCGACTGGAGATCCATCATGCGACCCCTGGCCAGCTGGTAACCCTGGTTCGTGGAACGCGGATGGGAGCATCGATTCTGCATGGGGTTCCGCTCGGCATCGCCGATGGGAGGGTTGTTGCGCAGGGGGTTGTCCAGCCCGATGGCAGGGCTCATCTGCTGATGTCGATCGCAAGTGCAGCGGAACTGAATTCACTGCTCATGCAAGCGTACGAGCAAGACCCGGCGCTGCAGGTCTCGCCTGTTTTCTCCGCCGGGGGAATAGGAACAGCATCAAGGCTCGATGTGAATCGGGACGGCCGAATCTCGGCGATCGATGCCCTGATGGTGATCAATTCGCTCAATCGCACGGTGGCCAGTAGACCGATTGCAAGTGGCGAAGAAGCAGTGGCGGGGAGGATGAGCTTGGAGCGCTGGGAAAGTCGCTTGGATGTCAGTGGCGACGGACGATACACAGCGCTCGACGCGCTCCTGGTGATCAATTATCTCAATCGCCGTGCAAGCAGGATTGGCGAAGGGGAAGGGACAGGGGCAGGAGAAGAGTTTCGTAGGCCGATCGATAGGGTGACTGGCCCCTTACCGCCACTTCGCCCCTTAGCTCCACTGGACGACGAACTGCTGCAGACGCTTGCAGGTGATACCGCAGCGGTTTGGGAGGGACTCGATCGCGTGCAGCGGCGGCGGCGGTAGTTCCACGCTGGGCAACGCGGTAAACAACACAAGCCTGGTGGGAGGCCGAACCCACCAGGCTTGCGAAGGCTGACGGCAGCTAACAGAGGCTGACGCGGAGGCGATTTACCAGGCGATTTCCAAACCTGCCGAAGCACCGTGATAGAAGAGGTCCGCGGTCGCGGTTCCTCCGGTGGCAGCCGCAAAGTCGCTAACGGCCAGCTGGTCACTGGCAAGTGCCAAATCGGTCAACCAGAGCAAGTTGTATCCCCCGCGGAGCGAAATGTGGTCGTTCAGGCACCATTTACCGAGGAGGTTCAGTTCCCCGACAAATGAGGTCTGCGAATCACGGTCGGTAACTTGGATGTTCGCCACGACCGTATCGACATTCCCATTCTGCCCCGCGTCGTTGCCGTAAATCCCGGCTTTCCCGATTCCCACCAACGAAAAATGACAGCAGGGCTGCCAGAGCTGGACGATGCTCCCCACTTGGGCACCCGCCAGACGGTTCCGCGCGGTGACGCGATAATCGAGTGGAATCCCCGCGTTGATTAAGGCGAAATTCATTCGTTCATCGAGTTCCAAATATCGGAATCCGGCGAGCAGCTGAATGTTTTCGCTCACGCAGCGGATCAGGTTGATTTCGCCATTGTGCAGGTCCGAGCGATAATCTGCTGCCATCGCTGTTCCAGCAAGCGTAAAGATCGGGACGGCGGCATTCATCTGCAGCAGTTGCGTGGCGGTTGTCGGGTTTGCCGACTCCGCATCCTAGTGGTCGAAACCGAAATACCGGAGTTCCACGGTCGTGGTGCAGTTGAGCGCTCGCGCGATCGCGACATCGAATCCGGTGTGTACGCCAAGGTCAAAGCTCTCCGCATTGAGCGCCTGTGCTGCGTTGTTGGTATTGAAGGCGAGCACCTTGTTGTCCGGCCTTTCGCGATGGAGAAACAGGGCATCGGCCCGTACCGACCAGCCCGTCATGAGATTACCTCCCAGCAAATCGCATCCGAGCGAATCGCATCCGAGCGAATCGCATCCGGCGATCCCACGATCGCAGGCTCCAACCTCACAACCGGCGGCAGATTCGGCGCCTGGTGCGTCGCACCACGCCACATCGGCTCGCGCGGTACCGGTCCAGAGAAGCCCGCCCAGCAAGACCAAACCAACGATTTTGGTCCATGGGTGCGGGCAAAGACGTTCCATGGTGCCCGCGGTCTCTGCATCGATTTGTATGTTGTTCATCGATCTCTCCTATTTTGATCGAAAAAGTGATCCACCCCCCTCAGAGCGGATCGGCAAAACCATTAATTTCGGCATAGGCGTTCTGCGCGGCAGAGGGGGTTCAGCCAATTCGCTCGCCGCGCGACCCTTACACTTGCTACAGATTGTCGCCACTCCCGGCTGTTTCAACGCATCGCCGAGCGCGCGTTTGAAGAAAAAGGCAGCCTTGGACTGACCCCCGGCGAGGCTCATGGGCGACCCTGCTGCTTTCCCCGCCAGTGCTCCGTAGTGGCGAATCTTCTCCCTTCGACTGGAAACAAGGGTTGCTTTTCTTCCGCGGGGAGTTTAGTCTACTCATCTACCCACCAGCGGATATTTTCTGCCACATCCCGAACAATCCCTCCTTGGGATGGCACTCCGCTACCAAGTAGCTAATTTGTCTAGAAGGCGGCGGTCGTGGTTCCAGTCCACGGCCGGCCGCCTTCGTCTTTCTTTGGCTTCACTTTAGTCCCCCAGCAATTTTGCGGATGGATGCACCGATGATGCGACGCACTCTTGTGAATTTGGCAGCGACCGTGGCTGTGGCGTTTGGTGGAACAGGCTTGGCGGCGGAGACCGGGACGCTGAAAGCGAAGTTTGTTTACGGAGGTCCACCCCCGGTGGCAGCGAAGATTAATGTCAACAAGGATGTCGAGTTCTGCGGCAAGGAGTCGCTGGTCGACGAGAAATTGCTGGTCAATGCCAAGTCCAGTGGCATCCAGAACGTGGTCCTCTACGTCTTTACCGGGCGGGGTGGGACAAAGTTGCCGGAGATGCCCAAGGGGAATAAGACGCACACGCTGGCCAATGACAAGTGCCGCTTTGAACCGCACATCGTTGTGATGCAGACGGGGGATTCACTCAACGTGACCAATCCCGATGAAGTGGGTCACAACGCGAACATGAATTTTATCAACAACACGGCGGTCAATTTCCAGATTCCTCCGAAGGGTGAAAAGGTGGTGAAACTGGACAGTGCCGAACCGGCGCCGATTCCGGTCGAGTGCAACATTCACCCCTGGATGCGGGCTTACGTCGTCGTCCAGGATCATCCTTTTGTGGGCGTCAGCAATGACAATGGCGAGGTCGAGATCGGGGGTCTTCCGGTCGGGATGGAACTGGCTTTTCGTGTCTACCACGAGGGTGCGGCAGGGGCGATCGAAGCCGTCAAAGTGAATGGCAAGGAAGAGAGCTGGAAGCGGAATATTTTCAAGGTCACGATCAAAGAAGGGGTTAATGACCTGGGAACGATCGAAATCCCCGCCAAAGCGTTTGGCAACTAGGGGGACGAGGAAGAGCCTCTCCGAAAAGGTGTCTGACCCTCTCCGGCAAGTCTCAAAAACCCAAGCAGTCGATTTGCAACCAAAGGGTCAGACACCTTTTGGGAGAGGTTCTGAGTTCCGGGTCGTCGCCGAATAAAAAACATCGCCAGGGGAGCGCCGGTGCACGTGCCGGCGGTCCCCTGGTTTGTTTTTCTAGGGTGCTGCGTGTTTCCGGAAGTGCGGAGCTGCGGTCCACTGGACAGGTGGAAACAATTGCTCAGGACGAATTGATCGAGATCGCGAGCGGATCGCCTGCGGAAGAATCGGCGCCGTCGGAAGAATCGGATGGGTACTGGGGTGGTGCATGCAAGGGGAGGCTATGGGGCGAGGATGCAAAGACGCTGGATTGCTCTGGGGAGCGGGAGTTCCGCGCGAGGTCTGCGATCGTCCCGGGCGATGCGGCGATCGGCCGTGGAGGCTCGTGGGGTTTGCTGTCCTGGTGGCGATTGCCGCGGGATGCGGGGGTGGGAAAGTCGAATTTACCTCGAACGAGCACTACTCCCAGGTGGTCCAGCGTGAGACGCTGGTGGAGATGACGGGGGCCAGCCAAGATATCCGTCAGCTGGTCGAGCATTTCTTCGGAACGCCCGATGAACCTCGCTGGAATCTCCCCGCAGGTGCGGATCGGGGCACTGCGGATTCGTCGGCACTCGTCTCGCTCGAAAACCTTCGCCGAGCTGCCGGGGCTGTCTCGAGCGATGAGCAGGGGGTGCACTTTGGGCTTTACCGGGCGCAGTGTGTCCAGTGCCATGGGATCGTTGGCGATGGGCGTGGTCCGGCTGCGGCGCTGCAGTCTCCCTATCCGCGCGATTTCCGCGGGGGGATCTTTAAATACAAATCGACGCTGCGAGGGAGTCGTCCGACGCGGGAAGATCTTCGCAAAACGCTCGTGCGAGGCATTCCTGGGTCGGCGATGCCATCGTTTGCCCTGCTTCCGGAAGACGATCTCGAAGCGCTCGTCGATTACGTCATCTACCTCTCGGTTCGTGGCGAAGTGGAGCGGCGTTTGCTCCGGATCACCGCCGAACAGCTCGATTACAGCAGCCCCGCGGCGGAGGACCGCTGGCTTGTCGGGGCGCGGTACTGGACGACAGCGGCGGAGGGATTCGGGGAAATCGGTGGAGCAGAGGCTGAGGCTCTTGTCCAGCAGCGGCGGTGGGTCGAAGAGGTGATCGACCAGTCGCTGGTTCGTTGGGAAAGGGCTGCTGCCGAGGTGGTCGAAGTCCCCGAGATTCCCGCGGATATCGCCCTCTTGGCCACGGGGGGAACCTTGGAGCCGCGGGGGATCACCTCGGGGAAAGAGTTGTTCGAAGGGCAAATCGCCAACTGTGCCGGGTGTCACGGTGCTGCGGGGGATGGGGTCACAAAGTTGCCAGCAGACTATGACGAGTGGACGAAGGAGTGGACGACGCGGCTGGGGCTCGATCCGAAAGATCGGTCAGTGCTCGGGTCGTTTCTCGACGCCGGAGCGCTCCCGCCGCGTCCGCTGGGGGTGCGGAATTTGACCTTGGGAGCGTATCGTGGCGGCGATTCGCCTGCGGAGCTGTACCGTCGTATTGTCGCTGGGATCGAGGGGACATCGATGCCGGCGATCCATTTGGTGGCCGAGAAGAGTCCGGCGGGTTTGACGGCAGCGGAGGTCTGGGACGTTGTCCGCTATGTCTATGCGCTCGGCGGGGTCTATGCGCTCGGCGGGGTGGGTGGATTGGCGGCGGAGGACGAAAGATGAGGACGCAGGGTTATCGATCGCTGTTTGCGATTTTGGGAATAATTTGCGGGATGGTGGTGATGATCTCGCTTGGTTTCGGCGGGTTGATCCCTGGATTTATTTTTGGTGCCGGCGGGGCCGTTGGCGGGGGGATGCTCGGTGAGCGGATTGCACGGGGGCGAGGGGGACAATGAAGAAGCGGGGTGATGGATTGCATCGATTGGCGGTCGCGCTGGTATGCCTTGTCTGGCCGCTGATTTGGGTGGGTGGACTGGTGACGACCGTTGATGCGGGGATGGCAGTCCCGGATTGGCCAGCCACCTATGGGTACAACATGTTCCTTTATCCGCTGGAGACATGGCTGTTTGGCCCTTTTGATTTACTTGTCGAGCATGGTCATCGGTTGCTTGCGACCGTGGTCGGGATGGTGTCGATTGCGGCGGCGGTTGTGGCATGGCGGCGCGAGCCACGAGGGTGGGTTGTGGGGATGACCCTCGCGGTCCTGGCGGCAGTGATTTTTCAGGGAATTCTCGGCGGTCTCCGCGTGGTCCTCGATGCCCGCACCCTGGCGATGATCCATGGCTGCTTTGGCCCAGCTTTTTTTGCGATGTGCACGGCGCTAGCCGTCGTGACGTCGCCGTGGTGGCGGGAAATCGACGAACGACCCGGCGGGGCGGGGTGGGGTGTACGGAGAGTGTTTTTTTCTGCCGCGGTTCTGCTGGCCGTCCTTTGTTACGGGCAATTGCTGGTCGGCGCCCAGCTCCGCCATGTCCAGCCTTGGACCTCTCCGACCTTTTTCCGCCGTGCGGTGGAGGTCCATGTTGCGTTCGCCGTAGGGGTCTGGATCGTCAGTGGGGGGCTGGCCTTGGGTTTGTGGAAGTGCGGCGATTTGGCTCTGTCGCGACCCGCCCGGTGGCTGGTACCATTGGTGATGTGCCAGATTGGTCTAGGAGTTCTCACCTGGGTTGTCAATTATGCCCTCCCTGTCGGGACTGACTGGGTTTCCAACCGCTACTTGGCAGGTCACATCCTTGTCTCCAAGGGGTTTTGGGAATCGGCAATTGTCACGGCGCACGTTGCGACAGGTTCGTTGCTGATTGCCACGGCGGTGATGTTGGCGGTGCGGCTGTGGCGGGTTGTTGGCGTCCAGCGGTTGGGCGTCGGTCGGGCGCCGCAGCCAGTTCCGCAAGCGGGCTGACGTGGTAACTCGCAGGAGTCGTGTGCCCAGGCATGACTCGAGCGTTCGAAAAAAGTGAGCTGCATGAGCGATGAATTTACAGCCGGAGATGTGATCGTCTTGGACAGGCCGACCCAAAGGAACGCAGACTCGTCGAGCCTGGAGTGCACCCGTCTCGTGGCCGCAAATGCGGTGGATGCTGTGGCGATTACGGGTGGCACGCGAGAGACCTCTGCGGGAGAGAGCCTCGCTGGGGATACGATCACGAAGGCCAGCAGCGAGAAAAAGCATTCCCTGGCGAGTGATCTGCTGGAACTGACCAAGCCGCGGATCGTGATGATGATCTTGATCGTCACGGCGATTTCGGCAGTTGTTGCTGGAGGGAGTGCGATGCTCGGATGGACGATGGTCCATCTGCTGGTTGGGACGGCGATGGTGGCCGGGAGCGCGGGGGTTCTGAACCAGGTGATCGAGAAAGAGATCGATCGACAAATGGGTCGAACGCGGCTCCGTCCTTTGCCCGATGATCGCCTGGGACGTTTGGGGGCAACCGTTTTCGGGTTATTGCTGATCGTGGCTGGAACACTCTATTTGCAGCGGCTGGTTGGATCGGTTCCGGCGCTCGTGGGGGTTGCGACATGGATCGTCTATGTGGTTCTTTACACGCCGATGAAGACGCGAACTTCATGGAACACAACGGTCGGAGCGATCTCCGGTGCGCTGCCGATGCAAATCGGTTACACGGCGGCCGGTGGCGGGATTGAAGACCTCCAGGGTTGGCTTCTTTGCGCGGTGCTGTTTCTCTGGCAGTACCCGCACTTTATGGCGATTGCCTGGATGTATCGTCGCGATTACGGAGCGGCGGGATTACGGATGTCGACTGTCGTCGATCCGAGTGGTCGCAGCGCTGGCTGGCAGGCGGTGGTGGGAACGATTGTCCTGGCGATCGTCCTGCTGGTGCTGGTGCTGGAACTCGCCGCGGAGGGCTGGTGGAGGTATGGCTTTGCCCTTGCTGCGGTTGCCGTGACCACCCGTTTCATCGTAGCCGCGGTTCGTTTTGCGCGGCAGCGCGATGACCAGACTGCACGGCAATTGCTCAGAGCCTCGCTGGTGCAATTGCCTGCGGCGATGGTTGTCCTCATGCTCGCAGCCCTGGTGGGTCAGCGATGACGGACGCCGCGATTTTGGTCTCCGCTGTTTCCCACCGCTACGCCCAGCGCGAGGCGCTGGTGGATGTCGATCTGCGGGTGGCGCAGGGAAAGATCTATGGTTTGCTTGGTCCTAATGGAAGTGGCAAGACAACGCTGTTTCGCCTGATCTCGACACTGATGCCGCTGCAGCGAGGGAGGATTGAGGTGGCGGGGGCTGATGTTGCCAGCCAACCGGTGGAGGTGCGGCGGCGGATCGGGATCGTCTTTCAGGCCCCGAGTCTCGATAAAAAATTAACCGTCGACGAAAACATTGCCTGTCAAGGTGCGCTCTACGGGATTCATGGGGCGAGGTT
>Ga0169931_10013076_pt1 | contig 11396 bp, 10 predicted proteins | sample Kivu_15m_20L_FD_129675 | JGI IMG/M metagenome (GOLD analysis project Ga0169931, IMG submission 129675) | Freshwater microbial communities from Lake Kivu, Western Province, Rwanda to study Microbial Dark Matter (Phase II) - Kivu_15m_20L... | ecosystem: Environmental > Aquatic > Freshwater > Lake... | reverse complement strand
GCACCTTCCGCATCCAGGTGCCCTTCCGCGACGGCCAGCAGCTCTATCCGATCGAGGCGATCGCCGCCGACGGTGAGCAGAAGCGCAACATCACCCTCGAATTCCGTCGCACCACGCCGGAAGACAACAGCAACCCCGCCAGTCAGGCCGTGGCCGAGTGGTTCTGAGCCGGCCACACTGAGCGCCAGCGATCAGCGCCCTTCACTTCTGCGTCTTTCCGCGATGGCCTCCTCCTCCTCACCGCCCGCTGCGCTGCGTGTTCTGGTCGCAGCCACCCCTGTGCTGGGCTCGCTGCTGTTCCCCACCGTCGTCGCCCTGCTGATGACGCGGGTCAGCATCACGGCGGGGGTGCTCGCGGCGGTGATGATCGGTTCGATCTGGTTCGTGGCGATGCTGCGCACCTCCGAGATGCCAGGTCACTCCTGAGCCTGTCCGCAGGCGGGAATCCTCTCCACAGGCAGGGCCGTTGCCGTCAGGCTGGGCATGGCCCGCTTCCCCTTGGCAGCTCGCTCCGCACCGACATCCGGTCCGATCCTCCCGATCGCCGGCGGCCCGAAGCTCAGGCCTCCGGCGGCGCGTGGCCTGATCGGGCTCAGCCTCGCCCTTCTCCTCGCGGGCTGCAGCGCCGGCCAGGCCCGCATCGAGGGGGCACCGCCCCAGGATCCACCGCTGCCGGCAGGCATTCAGGTGGCCTTCAACCAGGGCGGCCTGCACCGCTACCGCAGCCCGGTCAGCGGACGCTGGCGGCGCGGCGATGATCTCGAGGCGATGATCCTCGCCGCGATCCAGGGGGCGCGCCGGGAGATCCTCGTGGCGGTGCAGGAGCTCTCCCTGCCGCGGGTGGCGATGGCGCTGGTGGAGGCGCAGCGCCGGGGTGTGCAGGTGCGGGTGGTGCTGGAAGACACCTACAGCACGCCCTGGAGCCGTCTCAGCGCGACTGATCGCGCCACACTCCCACCCCATCAGCGCCGCCGCATCGCCCAGATGGAGGCGCTGGGCCAGGGCGATGCCGTGGCGATGCTGCTGGATGGCGGCGTTCCCCTGATCGACGACCGCGCCGACGGCAGCAGCGGCAGCGGGCTGATGCACCACAAGTTTCTGGTGGCCGACCGGAGGCTGGTGGTGAGTGGCTCGGCCAACTTCAGCGCCTCCTGCATCCACGGTGATCCCGACGATCCGAGCAGCCGCGGCAACGTGAACCACCTGCTGCGCTTCGAGAGCCCCCAGCTGGCAGCCCTGTTCGCCGCGGAATTCGGCCGGATGTGGGGCGACGGCCCCGGTGGCCTCAGCGACAGCCGCTTCGGACTCGGCAAGGGAGGAGGGGCAGCGCAGCGGGTGCGGATCGGTGCCACCAGCGTGGAGGTGCTGTTCGCTCCGCACCGCCGCTCCGATGCCGGAAACGGCCTGGCCTGGCTGGAACAGCAGCTGGCCGGGGTGCGACGCCGGCTGGATCTGGCCCTGTTTGTGTTTTCCGCCCAGAACCTCGCCGATGCCCTCGCCACGCTCCACCGGCAGGGGGTGGCGATCCGGCTCCTGGCGGATCCCGGCTTCGCCGCCAGACCGTTCAGTGAGGTGCTCGATCTGCTGGCCATCAGCCAGCCCGATCACCGCTGCAGGATCGAGGCCGGCAACAACCCCTGGCAGCAGGCGCACGACGGCGTGGGCACACCGCGGCTGGCCGGTGGCGACAAGCTCCACCACAAGTTCGCCGTGCTCGATGGCCGCAGCGTGATCAGCGGCTCGTTCAACTGGAGCCCCTCGGCCGCCCATCAGAACGATGAAGTGCTGCTCCGGATCGATTCTCCTCTGCTGGCGGCGCACTTCAGCGCCGAGGTCGACCGGATGTGGCAGGGGGCGGAGCTGGGGGTCACGGCACGGCTGGAACGGCGCCTGCAGCGCAGCCGTCTCGCCTGCGGGCGGGGGCAGGCCCGGGAGGGGCCGCCGGCGTCGCCGTCTACGATCAACCACAGGACCTGACCGGATCGGAGCGCGATGGAACCCGTACCCTCCTCCCGCGTTCACTCGCCGCGCCTCGACGCGATCGACCTGATGCTGCGGGATCTGCACACCCGCCACGATGAGATCCGGCACCGCGCCGCCTTCCGCGGCTGCACCAGCGAGCTGCTGATCCTGCAGCAGGAGCTTGTGGATTACCTGATCACCAAGAAGCACTCCCTGCTGGGCATGCCGTCACCGGCGCGCTCCGGCGCCGCGGCCCCGCTCAATCCCCTGCGCTGAGCGGCTCCGCCCCCGCCGACGCACCCGGGCCCGCCCAGCAGCTCCACTCTGGTGCCGATCCGGCGGCGGAGCCGCCCACTGCAGACCGTCACGCCAGGGTGATCGTGGTGGGGGCCGGTCCCTGCGGCAGCGCCCTGGCGCTGCAACTGGTGCGCCAGGGCATCAGGGTGGATCTGGTGGAGGCGCTGAACCCCCATCAGCACCTTGCCCGGGGCGAGGGGCTGATGCCGAGCGGCCTGGAGGCGCTCGCGCGCCTGGGCGTCGGCGAAGCCCTGGCCGGGGTGGAGAGGCGGCCGCTGCAGAGCTGGGACTTCTGGCTGGAAGGCAGGCCGCTGTTCGCGGTCGCCGAACCGATGGGCGCCGGTCCTGCCTGCAGCCTGATCGACACGCCCGGGCTGCTTGAAGCGCTGCTGGGGGAGGCCCGCCGCCACGCCGCTCTGCGCTGGCATCCGGGCCGCACGGTCACGGGCCTTCGCTGGGGGGCCTCGATGGCTGAGGCGATCACCCCTGGCCAGCACGGGCAGCCGAGGGTGACGGGCGTGCAGTTCGATGACGGCACCTGCCTCCATGCCGATCTCGTGCTGGCCTGCGACGGCAGGCGATCGACGCTGCGACAGCTGGCGGGCCTGGAGCTGCGCGCCAGCGACTCGGAGGTGTCGGTGCTCTGGTTCGTGCTGGAAGGGGAAGCCACCGCCGGGGTGGAACGCTGGCTGGCCGGTCGTTTCGTCACCCTGGTGGGGGAAGGGGGAAGCCTGGCGCTGTTCAGTCCCGCCGGTGGAGGCCTGCGCCTCGGCTGGCTGGTGGATCACGCCGCTGAGAAGCCTGGCGGGGCGGGGGCCTGCAGCGATCCGCCGCCCTGGCCGGAACGCTGGGCGCGGATCAGCCCTGCCGATCTGGCCTTGCTCTGGCGCAGCCTGTCCACGGCAGCCGTGGGGGATCCGGTCGCAGTCTCGCTGCGGCCGGGCCTCACGCAGCGCTGGCAGCGCGGCGGCCTGCTGCTGCTCGGCGATGCGGCCCACCCGATGAGTCCGCTGCGGGCCCAGGGGCTCAACATGGCACTGCGCGACGCGGTGGTGGCCGCCGCTGCGCTGCTGCCGCTGCTGCAGCCCGGGGTCTGGGCCGGGCTGGCCGCGGAGGAACGCCAGAGGCGGCTGGATGCAGCCCTCGCCTCGGTGGAGCGTCAGCGGACGCCGGAGATCCTGCGCATCCAGGCCCTCCAGCAGGAGGAGTTGAACCGCGCCCTGCTGCTGCGCCGCAACCCGTGGCTGCGGCGTCTGCTCGCTGCCACCGCAGCCTGGAGCGGGCCGCTGCTCAGCCGTCGCTGGCAGGCCGGTCAACCGACCCTTCGCGGGGGTCTGCCCCTCGGCTGAGGGGCCAGCATGGGAAGACCGCCGGTCTTTCCCCATGCTTACCCTCCGGATGCGCCCCATTCCCCTGGTTGCCGCGGGGCTCAGCGCGGGCCTGGCACTGGTCGCTCCGCCGGCGCTGCGGGCCCAGCAGGCGCCCTATCCACCGGCCACCACCTTCCGCACGATCCAGCTGGAGACCCTCGCCTGCGGCCGCGAGAACACCACGGCGAGCTGCAGCAAGGCCCGCGCTCTGGCCGATCCTCTGCTGGATCACCCCCGCCTCTCAACGAGCTGCAAGGACGCCCTCTGGTCCGTGCGCGAGAAGGCCGTGACCGCTCCGGCCAACAGCCTGGAGCGCCGCGATCCGATCGACAAGGCCAGCCGTGATGTGGGCGCCTACTGCAGGCAGCCCTTCGTGCCAAAGCCGGCTCAGCCCAGTGGCGAGAATCCCGGCGGCAAGCCCTTCAACCTGCGCAGCTTCTGAGCCAGCGGCAGTCCTGCGCCTCCGGAGCAGCACCGGCGGTTCAGGAATCCGGCGGCGAGAGCGCCAGGATCCGGTCGGCGGTTTCCCGGAGAAAGGCCAGGCTCATCGGCGTGACCACCACCGCCTGAGCGGCGAAGCTGCAGAGCGCCCCGCGATCACCGGCGGCAGCGCAACTCTCGGACAGCTTCAGCAGAGCGCGGGTGAGCTTGCCGCGCAGGCAGCTTTCAGCACCGGCCCTGGCCAGCACCGCGGAAGCGGCCTTCCGGCCCTGCGCCACCGCCTCTGGATAGGGAAGCGGAGCGGCGCAGGCCGCAGGCGGCAGGGCCAGCAGGGGAGGGCTGACGACACCAAAGCCCAGCAAGGCCCCGGAGACGGCCAGCGGCAGGGCAAAAGGCCAGCGGGGCTGGCGCGCGGAGCTGGCAGACATGGAGGCAGCGACGGCGGCGAAGGCCCGGGTGCGCCGAGCCGTTCCCGCACCTTATCCAGAGGTGCCGCCGCCGGCAGGTCCGGCGAAGTTCGACCAGTAGCGTGGATGGTCTCCATCCCGCCGGGCCGCCGATGTCGAGCTCCGATTCTGCCGCCGTGCAGCACATCGCCCTGGACCAGCCCTTCAGCGACCAGAAGCCCGGCACCTCGGGGTTGCGCAAAAGCAGCCGCCAGTTCCAGACCCCCCACTACCTGGAGAGCTTCATCGAAGCCTCGCTGCGGGTGATCCCCGGCGTGGCCGGCGGCACCCTGGTGCTGGGCGGCGACGGCCGCTACGGGAACCGCCAGGCGATCGGCGTGATCGCCCGCATGGCGGCGGCCCATGGGGTGGCCCGGTTGATCACCACCCGCGGCGGCATCCTCTCCACCCCCGCCGCTTCGCATCTGATCCGCAGCCGCGCGGCGATCGGCGGCATCATCCTCTCGGCCAGCCACAACCCCGGCGGCCCGGAGGGCGACTTCGGCGTGAAGATCAACGGTGCCAACGGCGGGCCGGCCCCGGAATCGCTCACCGATGCGGTGTATGCCGCCACGAAGAGCCTCGATGGCTATCGCATCCTCGAAGCCGCTCCCCTGGATCTCGAAGCCACCGGCGAGCAGCACCTCGGTGGGCTGGTGGTGGAGGTGATCGACGGCGTCGACGATTACGTGGCGCTGATGCAGAAGCTGTTCGACTTCGATCGCATCGCCGCCCTGCTGCGCAGCGATTTCCGGGTGGCCTTCGATGCCATGCATGCCGTCACCGGCCCCTATGCCACCCGGCTGTTTGAGGGGCTGCTGGGCGCAGCGGCCGGCACGGTGCGCAACGGGGTGCCCCTGGAGGATTTCGGCGGCGGCCATCCCGACCCCAACCTCACCTATGCCCACGATCTGGCCGACCTGCTGCTGCAGGGCAACCGCTACGACTTCGGGGCCGCCTGCGACGGCGACGGCGACCGCAACATGATCCTGGGGCGGGCCTGCTTCGTGAATCCCAGCGACAGCCTCGCGGTGCTCACCGCCAACGCCACCCTGGCGCCGGGCTACGCCAAGGGTCTGAGCGGCGTGGCCCGCTCGATGCCCACCAGCGCCGCGGTGGATGTGGTGGCCAGGGAGCTGGGCATCCCCTGCTTCGAGACGCCCACCGGCTGGAAGTTCTTCGGCAATCTGCTCGATGCCGGCCGCATCACCCTCTGCGGCGAGGAGAGCTTCGGCACCGGCAGTGATCACATCCGCGAGAAGGATGGCCTCTGGGCGGTGCTCTTCTGGCTCAACATCCTGGCGGTGCGAGGCTGCTCGGTGGCCGAGGTGATGGCGGAGCACTGGAGCCGCTTCGGACGCCACTACTACTCACGCCACGACTATGAGGCGATCGCCAGTGAAGCCGCCCACGGCCTCTACGACCGGCTGAAGGCCATGCTGCCGGAGCTGGTGGGCCAGCCCTTCGCCGGCCGCACGATCGCCACCGCCGACGACTTCGCCTACAGCGATCCTGTGGATGGCTCACTCACCAGCGGCCAGGGCCTGCGCCTGCTGCTCGACGACGGCAGCCGCGTGGTGCTGCGCCTCTCCGGCACCGGCACCCAGGGGGCGACCCTGCGGGTGTATCTGGAGAGCTATGTGCCTGCCAGTGGCAACCTGGGGCAGGACCCCCAGGAAGCGCTGGCGGATCTGATCCAGGCCATCGATTCCCTGGCCGGGATCCGTGAGCGCACCGGCATGGAACGGCCCACGGTGATCACCTGAGCCCCGCCCCCCTGCAGGGCCAGGCTCACAGGGTTCAGAGCTCATCTGGCCCGTCGGGTTCACCCAGCCGGGTGAGGGCCAGCTGCCGCATCGTTTCGCCCCAGGCAGCGCAACTGGCTGCACCACTGATCACCAGCACGGCTCCGAGCAGGGGGATCGGCCGCAGGGGCTCGCCGGGGCTGCGCGCCGCCCGATGGGCCAGCACCAGCAGCACGGTGGCCGCGAGGGCCGCCAGGCTGGTGCTCAGCAGGATGCGACGGCGGTCGATGCGCAGCTGCCGCCCACGCTGATAGCCGGGTGGATCAGGGAGGGGCATGGGCAGGAATGGGGGAAGAGGGGAGGCTGGGAGCCTCGGAGCATGAAGCATCCGAGGGATGCCCGTTGATGCCAGGAGCCTTGTAGTAGCCCTGACTGGGCCTCAGCCGCCGGCAGGGGGCTCGGCCGGAAGTGGCTCGGTGGCAGCGCTGGCGGGGAACCAGGCCGCTTCGAGCTGCTTCATCACCACATAAAAGGAGGGCACCACGAACAGGCTCAGCACCGTGGCCACCAGCAGGCCGCCGAAGATCACCGCACCGAGCGAGCGCTGGCTGAGAGCACCGGCACCGCTCGCCACCAGCAGCGGGAAGAAGCCGGCGAGGGCTGCCATGGCCGTCATCAGAATCGGCCGCAGGCGGGAGGTGGCCGCCCCCACCGCCGCGTCGGCGGCCGTGAGGCCGCGCTCCATGCGCTGATTGGCCAGGTCCACGATCAGGATGCCGTTCTTGGCGGCCAGGCCGATCAGGGTCACCAGACCCACCTGGGCATACACGTTGTTCACCTGTCCGCGCAGCACCAGGAAGACCAGGGCCCCGAGCATGGCCAGCGGCACGGTCATCAGGATGACCAGGGGATCGATGTAGCTGCCGTACTGGGCGGAAAGCACCAGATACACCACCACGATGCCGAGGGCGAACACCAGGGCAGCCAGGGAGCCGGCCTGAATCTCGGAGCGGCTGAGTGCCGACCAGTCGGAGCCGATGTTGCTGAAGTTCATCCGGCGGAAGGTGGCCATCAGGGCATCGATCGCCTGGCCGCTGCTGCGACCGATGTTCTCCACGCCCTGGATGAGCACCGTGCGGTAGAGATTGAAGTGGCTGATGATCGGAGGAGCGCTGTCGAGGCGGGCCTTCACCACATTGGAGAGGGGGATCAGCTTGCCCGTGCGATCAGGAACGTAGAGGTTGGCAAGGCTCTGAACCACGTCTCGACGGTTGCCCTCAGCCTGCACATACACCTGGCGATACTGTTGATTTTCATAGGTCTGATTCACGAAACTGCCGCCGTTCAGGGTTCCCAGCACCTGCATCGCCTGGCTGTAATCGATATTCAGGGAAGCCATCCTGTCGCGGTCGACATCGAGGCGCCAGACCGGCGCATCACTCACAAACTGGGTGTAGAGGTTGTAGAAGTTGCCGGTCGCTCTGGCGGAGCCGATCAGTTTGTCGGCCATCTGGCCCAGCTCGGTGGGGCTGTAGCCGCCATTGCTGAGATCATTGAACTGGAACGACAGGCCACCCTGAGCACTGAAGCCCGGTACCGCCGCCGGTGACATCGCCATCACCACTGCGCCGGGAATCTGCTTGAAGTTTTGGTTGAGGCGGGCGATGATCTGCTGGGCGGATTGACCGCTGGCCGTGCGTTCATCGATCGGCTTGAGACCGAAGAAGAAAATGCCCTGATTCAGCGCGTTCCCGTTGAAGCCGGCTCCACCCACGATTTCACCGGAAACGATCTCCTTCTCCCTGGCCAGGATCGCCTGGGCCTTGTCAGCCACCTCCATCGTGGCCTCGATCGACGACTGGGGCGGCAGCTGGATGATGCCCAGCCCATAGCCCTGATCCTCGGTGGGCACGAATCCGGTGGGGATGGCGGCGAAGGCGACGCCGGTGAGCACCACGCCGCCCACCAGGAAGAGCACCACCAGGCGCCGCAACCGGATCGCCTGCCGCAGCAGCCGCTCATAGCCCGCGGCAAGTCTGTCGAAGAAGGCATTGAACACCGTGAAGATCGGCTTCAGGTAGGTGCCCACCACGGCGCCGAGGGCACCCAGCAGCAGCGAGGACAACCAGCCACCCGCCATGGCCCCGTAGAGCCCGCCGAACACCGCGCCGATCACCGTCCAGATCACCCCGCGCGGATCGGTCTTGCCACCACCCAGCAGCAGTGCCGACTGCAGCGGCTTGCCGGTGATCGCATTGAACGTGGAGACCAGAATTGAGAACACGATTGTGAGCGCGAACTGGCGGTAGATCACGCCAGTGGATCCGGGGAAGAAGGTCACCGGCACAAACACCGCCAGCAGCACCAGGGCGGTGGCCAGGATCGCCCCGGTGAGCTCCTTCATGGCATTCGACGCCGCCTGGAAGGGCCGGTCGCCGGCCTCGATCCGGGCCGACACGGCCTCCACAACCACGATCGCGTCATCCACCACCAGACCGGTGGCCAGGATGATGCCGAGCAGGGTGAGTTCGTTGATCGAGAAGCCGAAGGCGTTCACGAACACCAGCGCGCCGAGCAGCGCGATCGGCAGGGCGAGAGCTGGTACGGCGGTGGCCTTCCAGTCCTGCAGGAAGAGAAAGATGATCAGCAGCACCAGCACCACGGCATCGCGCAGGGCGTCGAGGGCGCCGGCGATGGAAGCGTTGATGAAGTCGGTCTGGTCGAACACCTTCTCCAGCACCACCCCGGGAGGCAGCGTGCTGGCGAAGGAGCTGAGCACGGCGTTGGCGGCCTTGGCGGTGCTGATCGCGTTGCTGCCGGGAAGCTGAATCACCCCGAAGCCCACGCAGGGGTAGCCGGTGCGGGCGTTGATCGCAGACTGATTGAAGTTCTGAAAGGCGTATTCCGCCCGGCCGATGTCGCCGATACGGATCAGTCCCCCGTCGGGTCCCTTCGCGAGAATCACATCCTCAAACTCCTGAACGGTGGCAAGATTGCCATTCACCAGAATCGGGAAGGTGGTGCGGTTGGCGGGAGTGGAGGGGGGGCCGCCAATGCTGCCTGCGATCACCACAAGGTTCTGGGATTGGATCGCTTGCTCCACCGTGTCCGTGCTCAGGTTGAAGCGGGCGAGCTTGAGCGGATCCACCCAGACCCGGAAAGCGGGGTTGCTGGCGCCGAAGATGTTCACCTGGCCCACACCCTGGGCGCGGGTGAGTGGATAGTAAAGATTGAGCTGGAGGAGACCGTTGAGATAGTTGCGGTCGAACTGGCCCTGGGTTGAGGTGAGGTTATACACCAGCATGTAGCTGCTCGCCGTCTGCTCCACCGTCACACCCTGGGCATTCACCTGAGGTGGCAACTGGGGGCTTGCGGTCTGCACGCGGTTGAGCACATTCACCTGATCGATATCCGGATCAGTTCCCGCCTTGAAATACACATTCACCTGGCTGTTGCCTTCACTGGTGCTGAACGAACTGATGTAGTCCATGCCAGGCGCCCCGTTGATCTGCTCCTCCAGCGGGCCGGTCACGGCACTCTCCACCGTGAGCGCATCGGCGCCGGGAAGATTGGCACTCACCTGGATCGTGGGCGGCGCGATGTTCGGCAGGTTCTCGATCGGCAGCAGCGGCAGGCTGATCAGACCGGCCATCAGGATCAGGATGCTGCACACCGTGCTGAGCACGGGGCGGCGGATGAAGGTATCCGAAAGACTCATGGCGCCTTCGCTGTGGGCGGCGCGGTCCGCGGTGCAGAGGAGCCCGGTCTGGGGGCGGCCCCGCCCATCGGCATTCCAGGGCCTCCAGCGGGCTGCAGCATCGTGGTGGCCGGCTGCACCGAGAGGCCGCTGCGAAGCTGGGCCAGGTTGCCCAGCACCACCGTGTCGGCCGGGCTGATCCCTGCCAGCACCGGGTAGGCGCCGTTCTCCAGGGTGCCGAGGCTCACGGGCACCTGGATCGCCACCGGAAGGCCAGGCAACGGCTCGGGCTCGATGGCGCGGCCGAGACGGCGGCGGGCTTCCTCCACGCTCACCGCCAGGAACACGAAGGTCTTGCCGGCCTGCAGCAGCACGGCCTGCTGGGGAATGGCCAGCACCCGGCGCTGGTCAAACACCAGGGTGGCGTTGACACGCTCGTTGTTGCGCAGGGAGCCATCGGGGTTGTTGAACTCCGCCTTCACCAGCAGCGTCTGGCGGTCCTTGTCGAGAGCGGGCGCCACGAAGATCACCCGTCCCATCGCCTTCGGACGGCGAGGATCCGGACCCTTGAGAATCACCGGCAGGCCAGGCCGCACCCGATCGCTCAGTTCGCCCGGCACGTCAATCCGCACCCAGAGGCGGCTGTTGTCGACCACGCTGGTGACGACCTCGCCAGGCTTGATCACATCGCCGATCTTGAAATTCAGGCTGCCCACATAACCGGGAATCGGCGCCACCACATTCTTGTAGGCCAGGGTGGCCAGCGAGGCATTCAGCTTGTCGCGGCTCTGGATCGCCTCAGTCACGTAGTAGTCGCGGTCCTTGCTGGAAACGGCGCCCTGCTGATTGAGGAAGATGTAGCGCTCAGCATTCAGCCGGTTCTTGCGCGCCTCGGCCGCATCGGCATTCACGGCGGCGCGCTGCTGGAGCTGATCGAGGGTGAACAGCAGCTGGCCCGGCTTCACCAGCTGGCCCTCATACACCGGCATCGCGGTGATGCGGCCGGAGATCTCGGAGGCGAGCCGGATCTCCCGGATCGCCTCCAAGGTGCTCTGGTAGTCGGCGGAGTCGAGGCTCAGCATCGGCCTCGGATTCAACAGCTGCACCTGAGGCGGCGTCGCCGCGGGTGGCTTGCTGCCGCTGCAGCCGGCCAGGCCGGCCGAAGCCAACGCCAGCCCCAGCCCCAGCGCCAGGGAGAGGAAATGTCGAGGGCGCACGGAGTAGGCAGATCTACTGCGAACCATAGGGGATGCCGGCCGCGATCTCAACGCTGCGGGGGCCAGCCCGGCAGCCGCGCCAGGATTGGCGGATCCGCATCTCAGTGTGAGTGATCTGTTCAGCCATCGCCGCGAGCAGGAGCTGCGCCGCATCGCGCCACTGGCGGAACGGATGCGGCCCCGCAGCCTCGATGATTTCGTGGGGCAGGAAGCGATCCTCG
>Ga0169931_10013075_pt1 | contig 11396 bp, 14 predicted proteins | sample Kivu_15m_20L_FD_129675 | JGI IMG/M metagenome (GOLD analysis project Ga0169931, IMG submission 129675) | Freshwater microbial communities from Lake Kivu, Western Province, Rwanda to study Microbial Dark Matter (Phase II) - Kivu_15m_20L... | ecosystem: Environmental > Aquatic > Freshwater > Lake... | reverse complement strand
TTCCAACTCTGGCCGCCGTCGTCCGTGCGAAATGCGCCGGCGGCGGAGATGGCGACGATGATGCGCTGGGGATTCGTCGGATCGAGAATGATCGTGTGCAGGCACATGCCGCCGGCGCCGGGTTGCCAGTACTTGCCCGAGCCGTGACCACGCAGTCCGGTGAGTTCGTGCCAGCTTTTGCCGCCGTCAGTCGAGCGAAACAGTGCGGCGTCTTCCACGCCGGCGTACACAGTTTCCGGATCGCTCAGCGAGGGCTCCAGATGCCACACGCGCTTAAACTCCCAAGGATGCGGCGTGCCGTCGTACCACAGGTGCGTGCCGGGCGTGCCGTCATAGGCGAATTTGTTGTCGACCGGCTCCCAGGACTTGCCACCATCGTCGCTGCGCTGGATGAGCTGGCCAAACCATTCGGTGTGCTGCGAGGCATACAGCCGGTCGGGGTTTACCGGCGAACCCTTCACGTGGAAGATCTCCCAGCCGGCAAAGTGTGGACCATCGACGTTCCACTTTTCACGCTTGGCGTCGGACGTAAGCACGAACGCGCCTTTTCTGGTACCGACCAACACTCGCACCTGGCTCATGTTCTACTCCCCTGAAAGCATTCAATCTTGGAAGGCATGGATGGATCGCAATGCGTTGACAAGCAACGTCACTTTCGCCACGGCACAAGCACGCGCAGTCGCGGCTCGCGCAAATAGAGTCCCAGCCAAAGGATGACGCCAATCAGCACGGGCGACCAGAACATGCCGTCGCCCGCCGCGACGTGCGTGGCTGTGGCGCCGCCGAGGTAACCGACGAGGATGATTGCTCCCAAGACGGCCGTTTGCGGAACGAGATACAGGATCGTTCCGCCGAGTTCGGCGAGACCGATTGGCAAGATCGTGTTCGGGTCGTAGCCGCCTTCTCCCAGTCCCTTGACGACCGCTTCACTCTGGCTGAGCTTCATCGTTGCGCTCATCAGTAGCAACAGGCAGGGGAGAATGCTAAGAACCCAACCGATCCAAAAGGTGACTTTGTTGGGAGCCGCGGCCGGTGATTCCGTGGACATGTATATGTTTCCTTGCTTCCAAGAGTTACTGGGCCGGTTTCTGCTCGACGATTTGCTGGATGCTGGTCAGTCCTTCGTCGAACTGATCACCCACCATCTTGTCCATGTCGATCACCAGGTGCAGCGCCTTGCCAAGAAAACTGTTCGGCCCCTCCATCGACCAGGTCATCAGCGTGCCGCCATCCTCGGGCTTGAACGTGAAGTTCGTGTCGCAAGTGTTCGCCATCGGCTTGATGAACTCGAGCTTGAGCTTCACCAGTTCGCTGGGCTTGCTTTCCACGATCTCCATCTGGCCCGAGCCGACTTCGTCGTTGCCGTCCCAGGCAAACTTTGCGCCCTCGCCAGATCCGGCGCCGCTGTACGTATTCTTGGCGTTCGGATCCAACTTGGCCCAGGGGGACCAGGCCTGCCAGTTGCGAAAGTCATTCACTTGGGCGAATACGGCCTCCGGCGGGGCCGCCATCTTTCGCGAACGCTCCAGGCGGAACGTATCGGGTTGCATTTCGATCATTCCCACCAGCGCGATCAGAAACACAAAGATCATCGCCAGTACGATCAACAGGGCAGTGATCAGCGGGCTTCTGCGTTTCGTTTGAACAGGCGCGGCATCGGCAACTTGCGGTTCCATGGCTTACCCTGTGTAGTTTGGTGAAGTGTTGTAGCAGCGCGCGGCTGGGCCGCCATCGTTATAACAGCGCCGTGAGCAGCGATGCGAGCCGGTCGAACCGGTCGTGCCAGCGGCCCTCGATCCCCGACGCGAGGGCCTGTTCGCGAACTCGCTGCGACGAATAACGAAACGTCGATATAAGTCGCGTGATTCCCTGATGCTCGAAGAACGTTACCGTTGCCAAGGCCGATCCACCATCGAGCTTCTCCGCGAGGGTAAACACCAGCCGCTCGGCAGGCGCCACAAGACGATAGGTTCCCGTGACACGAACTGCCCCGCCATTGAACGTCCGCGTGGTATAGACGAAACAGCCGCCTTCGCCGACGTCGGCCTGACAAACGGTCGTCATGCTGCTCGCGCCCCACCAGCGGCGAACGAGCTCCGGCTGCGTGAATGCCCGGTAGACCAGCGTCGCCGGCGCTGCAAAATCATGTGCGAGCGTTAGCCCGCGTTCGGTGGTGGCTTCCATTGGACGGCAGGCCGGTGGTGCGATAGCCATGGTAGTAACTCGCCCCGGGGCGAGTGATCTTGGAGTTCGACATTCGCTGCTGTTAGGGGCCGATTTCGCTGCCGCTTGTCACTGCTTGTCGTGATTCTTTTTTCGTTTCGCCAAAAGCTGTTCGGCAATTTCGCGAATCCGCTTGAGACCGTATTCCCAGCCGATGCCCGCGTTGCCGCGCACGTCCGCCGGAATCAGCCCCAAAGCACGATGCAGCACCTTGAGCCGCGTGTGATTGTTTTCCGCCATGAGTCGATACTGGATGTGATTGGTCGCGGGATAGGACATGAACATCGGCCCGACAATCTCGATGAGCGCGGGGGGCTTGATCACCTGCACGTGTCCCCAGAGATGGCCGCGGTTTTCACCCAGATCGCGATACCAGCGCCCACCCGGAAAAGCTTCGAGCACGAACGGCATCGGCGTGCCGTCGGGCATCTGCATTTTGGGGCCGAGTTCGGCCAGGACCGATTCCCAGACGATGTCGAGCGGGGCTTCGATCAGAATGTCTTTCTCGATCTGGAAAGTGTGAATCGCGTCTTCGAGGTCTTGCGTAGCCATGGCGGAGTGTCCCGTAGTTCGTGCGTTCAGTTTCTGTTTTCTTGAGGCAGCATGATCGCTTACTTTGTCACGCGCGATTCCGCCAGTCGGCGAATCGTCGAAAGCTCATGTGCCCAGCCGCCAGGCATACCGTCGCGGCGTTCGGGCAGGATCGCGCCGATCGCGCGGTGCCTGAGCACCAGCCGCGTCTTGTCTCCTTCGACCGTCGCGCGATACGACAGGTGATTCAGCGACGGATAGGACATACACAGCGGGCCGCAGATTTCGAGCAATGCGGGCGGCTTGAGCACTTGGATGTGCCCCCAGAAGTGCCCCAGGCCGGGACCGAGATCGCGAAACCAGCGTCCGCCCGGCCACGGCTCGATCTTCATCGGCAGCGGCGACTCGGGGCCGGTTGCATTCTCGGGCCCAAGCTGTTCGAGGATCGCTTCAAACACGATCTCGGGCGGCGCGGCGATCAGCTCCTCTTTCAGGATGTCCAGCGTCTCGAGGGGATCGACTTCGGCGAAAGTGATCATCAGTTGTTCTCCGAACCGGCGGACTTGGAACGTTCGCGTGCAACGCGCTCGGCACGCTCCTTGATGCGGTTCATTTGGTGTGTCCAGAACTGCTCGTAGTGTTTCACCCAGTCGTGCACCGGCTTCAGCGGCTGGGCATTCAGTTCATAAAACCGTTGCTTGCCCTCTTGCCGGACCGACACGAGACCGACCTTGCGGAGGACGCCCAGATGCTTGGACACGGCCGGTTGCGGCAGCTTGAGCCGGTTGACGATCTCGCCGACCGCTTGGGGCTGGCCGCCGGCCAGCAATTCAATGATTTGGCGACGCCGCGGCTCGGCGATGGCGTTGAAGGCGTCGGTGGTGGTGGCTGCCCGCGGCATGTCGCCATCATATTCCTGTAACGGAATATGTCAAGCGCAGCTTAAGATTTTCTTTCGAGACGGAATCATTCACAGAAAAGGGGCTATTTCTTCCCCTTCGCCTTGGCCTTGCCTCTCGCCTTTTTCTGCGCAACCGCCAACCGTGGCTTTGCCTCCGGCAGTTTGGCCAGAATCGGCAGCAGTTCGGAGACCACTTCAGGACGATCGGCCGCCAAGTTTCGCGTCTCGGCCGGATCGCTCTCGTAGTCATACAACTCGAATTCGGCGCTGGCCGGATCGCCACCGGCCTCCTTCCATTCGACGAGCCGGTAGCGGTCGGTCCGCACGGCCCGACCGATAAGCGCGCGGCCGTTGGACTGCCGCGGATAGGAATGAAATACGGCAGCCTTGGTTGGCGCTATCGGGTTCCGCAGAACAGGGGCCAGGCTCATGCCATCCAGCGTCTGCGCGCCTGGCGTGGGCAGGCCGGCCAGTTGCGCGAGTGTTGGAAATACATCGACCGATTCGACGACACCCTGCACGCGCTGACCGGAGGCAGCTTGCTGCGGCGCGGCGATGATCAGCGGAATCCGTGCGGCTTGTTCGTAGTTGGTGTGTTTGCACCACTGACCGTGGTCGCCAAGGTGCCAGCCGTGATCGCCCCACAGCACGATCACGGTGTTCCCCGCCAAGCCCAGGCGATCAAGCTCGTCGACGACGCGGCCGACCTGAGCGTCGGTGTAACTGGTCGCGGCGTAGTAGCCGTGGATCAGAGTGCGCTGCAGCTCGTTCGATAGCGCGCCGTCCTTGGGGATGCCCCGATATTTGCGGAGTTCGCCCCAATTGGTAGGCGCATAAGACGGTGCGCCATCGGGCGGAGTTTGCCGCGCCTCGATCTGGAAGACGGTTGGGTCGAACGCGTCCCAGTACTTCTTTGGCGCACAGAACGGCAGATGCGGCTTGACGAAACCCACGGCCAGGAAGAACGGCTCTTGGCGCTCGGCGGCCGCTTGCAAACGTTTGAGCGCTTCGTCGGCTACGGCGCCATCGGGATAGGCGTTGTCCGGCGCGTCAGCCTTTTCATAGGCAACGCCCTTGGCGTTGGGCCCCGTGTTCTTCTCAGGCCGGCTTTCCGCAATCGCGTAATTGTTCGCGCTGCTCCGCCAGTGCGGCACGGACCAGCTCACGACATCGTCGTGATTGCCGTGTCCCACGTGAAATATCTTGCCGAGCGCTGCCGTGTGATAACCGTGCTGCTTGAAGTGTTGCGGCAGGGTGACCGCGTCGGGCACCGCCTCGCGAAAATTGGTGGCCAGGTCGTAGATGCCGATCGTTTGCGAGCGAAGGCCGACCAGCAGAGCATTGCGCGAGGGCGAGCAGACAGCTTGATTGCAGTATGCTTTTTCGAACAGCGTGCCGCGAGCGGCCAGACGATCAATGTTCGGCGTCTTTGCCAAGGCGTCGCCGTAGCAGCCGAGCGCCGGCTTCAAGTCGTCGATGCAAATCAACAGAACGTTCGGCTTCTCCGCGGCAAGCACCGGCGATGCAGCTTGCGAGGAAGTCAGAGTGGCAATCGCCAAAAGTACCAGGACGAATCGAGATGGTTGGGCATTCATCGCGGTGCGAACTCCGAACAGCAACAGGGAATTTCGACGGTGTTCGAGATGGATGGAAACGATTCTAATCGAGGCACCGAGCCTCGTCAGGCGTATCTCTGCACCGCTGTCGATGGATGCCCGTGACGGCGTTTCCATTGGGCTGTTATAACGGCGGACGTCCCTTCCGTTTTGCGATCCCGTTAGGATTACCGCATGTTTCGTTCGCAAACGCTGACAGCCTCGGTCGCCTGCCTGCCCGCGGAAGCGGTGGCGTTCATTCGAGACTACCGCCGGTTGCCTGACTGGCTCTCCTTCATTACGGGCGTGAGTGAGGAGGCCGGTCGGTGGCTCATGGACACCCCCGGCGGAACGATGGAGATCGAGTTCGTGCCGGCCAATGAGTTGGGCGTGGTCGATCATCGCGTCACGCTGGCCGACGGCCAAACGTTCGATAACCCGATGCGCGTCGTGCCGAATGGCGCGGGGAGTGAGGTGCAGTTCACGCTGTTTCAGACGCCCGGCATGAGCGACGAACAGTTCGCGACCGATGCAAAAACCGTGCAGACGGACCTCAACAACCTGGCTCGACTGCTGTCGCGCTAAGTGAATACTCGCTGCAGGGGGCAATTGCCAGTGGGCGCTGCATCACGGCGATACGTTGCCAGCAGTTCCTTCGACCGCGCGGCCAGCAACCGCCGCACCTCGCGGCGCTGGCCCTTTACACGCGCGATCTTCATCGAGTCGTAAGCTGTCGTCTGATGCCGCATCCAGGCGATCACCGCGGCCTCGGCGCGGCGTTCGACGGGGATTCGCTTGGTTCGCGCGACGGTGCCACTGCCGACCGGGGTAGCGTGATCCGAAACGGCCTGGGCCAGCCGGTCCGCGAGCCTCGCATGCCGGGGATGGAAGTTCAGGAACGCCAGCACCGCGTCGCGAAAGTCTTCGACGTACTCGGCCTGAACCTTCTCGCGCCGCGCTGCGCCGGCCTGCAGTCGCTTGGCGTACGACTCGGTCGCGCGTTCGGCCGCCAGCGCTTCGCGAATGCTCGCCACGGTAGTTGCGGCCGCCCAGACGCCATGTGAGAAAGTCTTGCCGCGACGCTTGGATTGCATGACCCAATGCGGGCCGGAGGCTTTGACACGCCGGGTGAGGGCGGCGTCCCCTGGCTCGAGCAAGATCCATCCGGCGGGAATCGGCAGCAATTTGCCGTCGGCGGTGCGGACTGTGTTTGGCGCCGGGGCAGGGGAGACGACAACGGCTGCGGGCTTGCTGGACGTGCGGGGCATGGGCGCTGGCTCGAATCGGGATTGTCGAGTTGATCTGTAATCGACATCTTAGAAACTTCCCGTGCAGTTTTTAACCGCCTGCGCTTAACGCGACGATGGCCGCCATGTCCGAACTTACCGCCTATCACGAAGCCGGCCACGCGCTCATGGCTCTACTGCTCGGCGGCGAAGTGCGGCTGGTAACGATCGAGCCCGACCGTGACGATGGCCCGGCTCGCTTTGGCGACACGCAAGTTCTGTGGCGGCGCGGTCGAGATGGCGAGCGGCAGTTCGCGGCCAAGGCGGTGCAAGTTTGCCTGGCTGGCCCCGTTGCCGAGATGATTTACTCCGGCGAGCCGTTTCATCCAGGCTTTGTGCCGGAGTGGGCGGGCGACTGGCGCGACGCCTGGTCAGTCGCCGCCACGCTGCATCCCGACGAGCGAAAGCGGCTGGCCTTTCTCGAACAAACCTGCATGCGACTTCATCAAGTGCTGCGGGCCGAAAACACCTGGGCGGCACTCGCCGACCTGGCCGACAACCTGCTGGCCCACGAGACGCTCGAGTGGGAGCAAGTCGAAGAGATCGTGGGGCAGTGGTTGGGTTAGGAAGAGACTCGTCGCGATCCAACAACGAACGCCGAGGAGTCGTCGGAGTAACAACCCCTCGGCGCACGATGATTGGACGCAGTCCCTGAGCGGCAGAGACTAATAATCCACCTTATCCGTCCGCTCGGAGTATTCTTTCCACACCTCGACGGCCTCGGGACGCAGCAGGCTTTGCTCCGAGATCGCACGCTCGGCGGGCGGTTTGGCAAGCTGTTCGTAGATGAATGCGTCGTCGAAGTTGCCGTACTTCTTCGAGTCGGCCACGACCGCACCATAGACGATGCCGTCCAGGTCGGCCCAGTAAGCGGTGGCCATGCACATTGGACAAGGCTCCGAAGAGGTGTACATGACACAGCCCTTCAGCTTGGAAGACTTCAGTAGGGCGCAGGCCTGACGGATGGCATGCATCTCGCCGTGCCAGGTCGGATCGTTCTGAGCGACGACGTGATTCACGCCGTCAGAGAGCACAGTGCCGTCTGGCGCCACGATCACGGCCCCGAATGCTCCGCCGGTCTTGTATTCCACGCCCGCCTTACGCGAGTTGGCAATCGCCCGGCGCATGAACTCTTCGTGCTTCTCGCGCGGGAAGCGAGCCAGGATTTCTTCGCGAGTGAATCGCGGCTTTGCGCGGTCCGAATCGCTCGGGTTCTTTTGGACTGGCAGGGCAGCCAGCTTCGGAGCGGCTTCGCTCGTCGTTGGTTCCGCCTGGGAATCGGTTGCATACCACAAACAGCCTACAACCACCAGCGCGCACGCCACGAGGCCAATCGCGATCCGACCCTTACGAGCACAACACGCAACTGCGCATTTCATGTTTCGGTCTCCTTGAACAATTCGCGGGGGAAGGCCGCAAACACTGCGGCGCGAGCAAAAGATGCGGCTCGCGGATTCCGCCCGCTGAAAGCCTAGGTCGAACGCCTCTTGGCCGGCGACTGCCTGCGGAGGGCTCGGTGCTGCGGCATGATTCCCCGAGAAATCGCCGAAGGTTCTCGGGGCGAATGACGGTTATGACGCCCGTGCCGTCAGGTGCTTCGACAAATTACTTAGGCCAGGCCGCAAGTGCGCCGTACGCTAATCCGTGGGATGGTGTGATTCACCGCGGGGGACGTGGGCGCCTACCAGGGGTGGAAGCAATCGTAGTTGTGCTGGCGGATGATCAGTCCGTCGCGGAACGTGAGAAACACGCCAAACCGGGCGCGCATCTGGTCACCCGCCGACAGGGAGCCCAGCGGAATGGCCAGCGTGCCGGTCCATTCGACTTCCAGCGCGACGCAATCGTCTTCGCTCACGTGCTTCACAATCACGTACTGCTGGGCTGTCATGAGCTTCTTCCCGCGTTCGGCGCCCTCGCGCAACTCGGCGAGTGTTCGCCTCGCGCCAGCGGGCACCAGGCGATTGGGGAACTCTTCCTGGATCACATCGGCAGCGAGATAACTGAGCGCGGCGTCGATGTCACCGCACTCGAGAGCAGCGAGGTAAGCACTCGCGCGTGCAAGGTTGTCCGCCACGGGCTTTGCTCCCTGGACCAATAAAACATGCCGGCAGACTCGCGCACGAGTCTGCCGGCATTGTAATGGTTTTACAGGTAAACCGTGCGGTCAATTCGTTACGCCGACTTGCGACGCATTCGGACGGCCAGGAGCGCCAAGAAGCCCATCGCGCCCAGCGCGATCGTGGCCGGCTCTGGCACCGGCTCGAGCGGCAGATCGCCCTGAAACAGAAACAGGTGCGATTCGCCGGGCCCCGTCAGGTTTTTGGCGATGATCGTGCCGTCGATGGCACCGCCGGCGAAATTCACGTCGGCCAGAGGCGCCAGGATCGTGCCCAGCACGCCGATCTGATTGAGTAACAGGCTCGTAGCGTCGTGAAAGTTGTACAGCACGTGCTGCTTGTCGACTCCATTGAGGAAGATGCCAAAATTGGTCATCGAACTGACTGGGCCAGTGACGTTGACGACGACCGTCGAGCCGGCCGGAGCGTTGATTGTGAGTCCGCCACCGGCCGCTTCGGCCATTTCAGCGCCGGTAACGTCGAAGCTGATGTAGGTATCGGCAGGATTGCTGGCCGTGAGCGTCAACGCGCCGTTCCAGGGATTGATGTCCACCGTGCCATTGGTGGGCAGCGACGCCATGTAGGCCGCTTGCGAAACGAGGTAGCTTTCGACGTCGTTGAAATCGAAGGGGAACGGATTCACGCCGGTGTTCTGATTCGGCGGAAAGTAGCCCGGCGCTGAGTAAGTGCCGACGACATTGACCGGTCCGGCGACCGACCCACCGCCGATGAAGGTGGCATTGCCGTTGACCGCGACGCGGCCGAACGCGGTGGGTGTGTTCCAGGTCAGGTCTCCGCCGACGAGCAACCCACCGTGCAGCTGGGTGCCGTTGTTCGAGAAATTACCGCCGACGATCAGGTTGTCGGTCGTGTTGCCCATCGAGCTGGCTACCGTGAAGGAGCCGAGCAGGGCATTGCCGCCTACGGCGACGCGGCCTTCTGCGTCGCTGCCGCTTTGCGTGTTGTCATTGAAGACAAAGAGGTTGAAGTCGCCGGCGGGTCCGAGGTTGAAGTAGCTGGCCTCGGCGGGTGGGGCCGCGACGCACGACGCCGCGGCGAAAAGAAGGAAAGTCGAAACCAAGGTGCGAGTCATTAGCGTTCAATCCTAGGTGTGTGGCGAGAACGGTTCGCTTCGTCGCGAGCATCCGACGCTGCGCGAGATCGTTCGAAACCGAAGCGAGTTCTCTATCAGGTTGGTAGACTTTAGGCTAGTTGCCCTGGGCGCGCAGTCCAGGTGCAAGATTATTCCCCAGCGTTTCATGGCGAGTTCATTGCACGCAAGGGATTGTGAATTCGCCCAAGAATACGCGTGAACGACGAGCGACACTCGACAAATCGCGCGCTGAATGCACCGCGTTGCAATCTGGCGCAAATCTCAAGATTGCGCGAAAGCGCTCGACGAAAACGTGGAGCAAGACGCTTAATCGCCCAGACCTGCCAGGGCGGCGTAAAGAAAGAAAGCCAGCGTGGCGATGAGCACCGCGGTCGTCGACCAGGCGTTCTGGAAGCGCTCGCCAACCCAGCGTGCGCGGCCATTGAGCAACAGCAGGACGGCGGCCACCAGCGGCACGAACGCCGCCCCGACGATCGCGTTGGTCTGCTGCATGGCCCGAAATCCGCTGAGCCACATCCCCAGCATGGGCACGACGGCCAGCGCGTAGAGATAACCCCGATAGGCGAAAGTTTCCGTCAACACGCGGCCCTGGCCGCGGTCGTGGCCGCGGAGCTGACTCCACAGATCAGCGAACAGGTAAGGAATGCTCTGCCAGACGCCGAACAAGCTGGTGAACACGGCGCTCCACGCGCCGGCCAGAAACACCCACCGCATGACCGGACCGCCCGCGCCGAAGGCCTGTTCAAGCCGATCGGCCATGGCGACGACGAGTCGAGCCCCACCTCCCTCGAGCGCGCCCAGCGAGTTGCCGATGACGACCATCGAAATGCCGAACAGCGCCGTGGCGAGATACCCCACGGCCAGATCGAACCGGCACAGCGGTAGTAATTCGGTTCCCGAGCGGCCTTTTTCGCGAATCCAATAGCCGTAACAGAGAATCGTCACCGTGCCACCAACGCCGCCCATGAGCGCGATCGTCCAGGCGGTGCCGCCCGCTGGAATGCGCGGCACGACGAGGCCCGCGATCACTTCGCTGGCGTCGGGCCGAAGTGCGATCGCGGTTGCCAGCACGGAAAAGAACATCACGCCGACGCAGACGTTCATCACCTTCTCGAACAGGCGATATCCGCCGATCCGCACCAGCACCACGGCAGCCAGGCTGTGCAGCGTGCCGTAGATCACCTTGTCCAGGGCGGCAGCACTTTCGCTCGTTCCTGAAAGCGGGAGGATGGCATGACTGGTCACGCCGACCGCGCTCATCAGCGCGGCTGAAACAAGAAAACTCCACACGAGCAGGTAGCCGAGAAAAAACCAACCGGCCAATCGGCCCAGATGATGCACGCACCCTTCGAGCAGCGTCAGCCCCGTGGCCAGTTGCCAGCGGGTGAGACCCTCGTTGAGCACGAACTTCAGGAATGCACCGAGGAGTACGGCCCACAGCACGGCCAGACCGAGCGCGCTACCGGTGAAGGATGCCGTGGCCAGATCGCCGGCGCCCACGCCGGTCGCCGCGACCAGCAGCCCGGGCCCCAATTCGCGTAGCAGCGTTTTCGTGCGCATGGCGAAACGTCGGGGGCGGATGGGAGCGTCGCGGAAGAAGGATGGCGTACTGGCTGCAGGCGGTTATAG
>Ga0169931_10013074_pt1 | contig 11396 bp, 11 predicted proteins | sample Kivu_15m_20L_FD_129675 | JGI IMG/M metagenome (GOLD analysis project Ga0169931, IMG submission 129675) | Freshwater microbial communities from Lake Kivu, Western Province, Rwanda to study Microbial Dark Matter (Phase II) - Kivu_15m_20L... | ecosystem: Environmental > Aquatic > Freshwater > Lake... | reverse complement strand
GCTGACCGCGGTTACTTCCTTTTTTTGGCTCGGCTCCCTTTTGACGGCCCAAGCTCCTCCCGGGGGAGAAATTCCCGCGGCGGTTTGGGATGCGGCTTCGCCCATTCCGCCGCCGGCTTGGTTCGGCCCCGTCCAGACCGCCGCTGGTCTCAACATGACCGTTTGGCGTGCGCCGATCCGGCCTCCTCCCGGGCAGGCCCGGCTTGCCGTCACCCTGGTTTTTGAGGAAATCCCTGGAGGATTTGCGCGCTTGATCTGGCAGGCCTCCAACCGGTCGGTGACGATTAGCAGCAACCTTTTCGAGGGGGCAGCTCCTCTGCACGCGAGAACCCTGCTCTTGGAACGGGAAATCTTTGGCGGCCCAGGCCAATTGGTACTGGAGGCCACCGGCACCCGCCCCGTGCTGGCCCGGGCGGAACTTTCCTGGGTGGAACCGCTCGTCCTGGCCGCCAGCGGTTGGACTCCCCCCGGGCTTTACCTTTCGCCCTCCGGAAAAATTTTTCCAGCGGATGAGCTGCATGGAAAAAGCCGGACCGTTCCCCTGGATGAGCAAAGAGGACGGATGATCGATGCCATTTTGGATGCCGGACCGGTTCCGATCCGGCCGGAAGCGCCCGTCCGCTTTCTCGCCCCCATGAGCGCCGCCCCCGCGCATGCGAGGCTGGAAGCGCAAGTAGCCGGTCTGGCGCCCGGGGAGGAGCCGGCCCTCTGGATCAACGGGCGACCGCTGGGCGCAGTGGCAGTAGAGGTTCCGGGACTCGATGATCCCGGTTACCGCTGGCTGTCCGGGGGACACCAACTTTTTTACGGCGGCTGGCGCAAGGTGACCGCGCATATTCCCCCCGAATGGCTTAGGGCGGGAGAAAATCAAATTGATTGGAGTTGTGCCGGCGGCTCCGCTGGCATGACCCTCCGGCACCTCCGCCTACAGGTCAGCTATGACCGCAACCCGCCTCCTCCGCCCATGGCCCCGGCGGTGGCATCGGCCCCGCCTCGTCCCGTTTTCCCGCCCCCGCCGTTGGTCGAACCGCCCTTGCTCCCTGCGGCGCCCAAACTGCGGCTGGGATTGTCTTCGGCCTCCCCTGGGGTAAGTTTGCGTCCAGAATGAAGTCTACAAGGCTGCGGCGCTCGGTGTGCGGTGCGGGGGCTTTTACCCTCATCGAAATCATGCTGGTGGTGGGAATCATCACCGTGCTGATGGGGTCGGCGATTTTCATGCTGACCGGAAATCTGGAGTTTGCCAAAGAGCAGCGCGCCCGGGGGGATATCAACGCCATCGTCACCCAAGTCCGCATGTTTGAAATGAAGAGCGGCGGGGTTCCCCTCAGCGAGTCACAGGGCCTGCAGGCGTTGGTGGGAAAGGGAAAAGGTTTTGAGGAGCTGCCCAAAGACCCCTGGGGTCAGGACTACAAATACAAAGTGGACGCATCCTCCGCCAAAGGCTTCCGGGTTTACTCCACGGGACCGGATCGGCAGGACAACAACGGCGGCGGGGACGACGTCACCTCCAAATAAGGAGGTCGGGAAGGGGCCTCCATGAAACTCCGCCCAAAGTCGGCGGCGGGGTTCACCTTGTTGGAGATCATCCTGGCGGTGGGCATCGGGGTGATTTTTATGGGCGGGGCGGTGGTTTTCTTATCCACCGTGGGAGGGGATCGGGAACTGATCGAGACCCGGAAAATCCTGGAGGAAGCCGCCGGCGAGGCCCGGGAAAAGGCGTTGGCCAGCGGACAATCCCAACGGATCGTGGTGGCAACCTCGGAAATCAACGGCCGCCCCATCCCGGACGAGGTGGAAATGTCGGTCTCGGTGGCCGCCCGAAAGGAATGGACCCGGTATGAAAAGGGCTACCAGTGGCTGGTCACGGGGGGTGGCTTGGTCGAGCCCATTCGCGTTCGCCTGCGCCACGGGGAGAACCGTGATGAATTCGAGTTCAACGCCCTCACGGGGGAATCCGTCACGCGGCAACCCGAGGGGCCATGAAAAAATCTTCCCCAGGCTTCACCCTGATTGAGGTCATGCTGGCCGTGGCCATTTTTGCCTTTGCCGTGGTGGGCTTCGGGGTGGCGCTCAACGATGTGCTCGGCGTGAATTCCGAAATCTTGCGGACCACCCAGCGCCGGCAGGCGATTGAATCGGCGGCCGCCCGGATTCTGGCCCGCAGCAACAATTTCGCCGCCAGCGACGGTTGGATCGAGGTTCCGGGCTGGGAGTCCGAGAAAGGCTGGACCCTCCAGCAGCGGGTCCGGCTTGTGGAGCCGATCCAAGTGGCGGGTCCGAACAATACCTTTCTTCCTTTGTCGGGTTGGTGGCAGGTGGAACTCCAGGCGCTCGATGAACGGGACAAGCCGGTCGATCGCATCAGCTTCATCCTGTGGGGGCAAAGGTGATGCGCCGCCGCCCCCACGGGGCCAGTTTCACCCTGATCGAAGTCACGCTTGGGTTGGCGATTCTGGTGTTGATTTTCGGGGTCATTTTCCAGCTGGTGCAAATGTCTGTCTTGGGGGCGGACGCCGCAGCCAAGAACAGCCTTCGCAACCGGGAGATCACCGGCCTTTTTGCGCTGGTTCGACACCTTTGCCTGGATCTGCCGGTTCGTTCCCGGCTCTCCCTGGAGCCGCGCTCGACCGGGAAGGGGTTCGACCTGCGATTGGAAAACGCCCCGCTGGCGATTTTTCCCGCAAAACAGGACGGCACCGCGGTGCTGCGGTTTTCCCTGCAAAAGGACCCCGTGGGAAGGGGGCAAAAGCTGTGGTTGGAAGAGATTTCCCAGCCGACCGGCGAAATCAACCGGACCCGTGCCCCGGAGACGAACGCGTTTGAGTTGATGCGGGAAATCACCGACTTGCGCTGGTCGGCCTTTGACCCACGGGACGGCCAGGAAAAAACTGAGTGGAACGACCCGGTCAAGCCCGCCTACCTGAAACTGGAGCTGACCCGGCGGGAAGGGGCGGAGGAGCGGACTTATATGGGCATTTTTTGGATTCCGGCGGGGTACAGCCCGGGTGGCCAACCCCCCCCCGATCCGGTCACGCGGGTCCCGCTGATGCTGACTAACCAGACCAACCAAGGATGAAGCGAGCTTTTTTTGTTCCGGGCGCCCGGGGGGTGGCGCTGATCGTGGTGCTTTGGGCGGTGGCCCTGATTTCGGCCGCCATGCTGGGCTTGGCGGCCATCCTGCAGCGGCAACTCGGCCAGGAGTTGGCAGCCTTACAGAATTCCCGGGCGGTGATGGTGGCGGAGTCGGGCCTGCAGATGGCCCTGCATTCCCAACTGCAACCCGCGATGGCGGAGGAAGCGGCCCGCGCCCTTTGCGCCTCCTTGCAGCAAGGATGGGGCGTACCCGTGCGTTTCGAGGTGCGCACGGAGGACCTGAGCGGGGAGGAGGGCAAGCTCAACCTCAACGCGCTGGCTTTGGGTGACCGGGAATTTTGTCGACGGGTGCTCACGAATCTCCTGGGTTTCTGGAACGTGAGTCCGGCCACATCCACGACCTTCGTGGACGCCCTCCTGGACTATGTCGATGCCGACCGGCAAGTGACCGGAACCAACGATCTCACGGAGGAGCTGGCAAAGAACGCGCCTATCGAACGGCTGGATGAGATCGAGAAGATCTACGGGTGGAACCGCGTGATGGAGGAAGCCCAAGGGGGTGGCCTTGGCAAATTCACGATTTACGGGCCGGGAAAGCTTTCCCTTCGGACCGCCGACCAAGATGTGCTGGAAGCATGGCTGGGGCTGACGGCGGGAGCCGCCGATGCATTTGTGCAAGCCCGGCGGGGACCCGACGGGATTTTCGGGAGCCTCGATGACGTGGTGAACTTGGGTTTGTTGGCGACCCTTTCCCAGGAAATGCAGGCAAGAATTAACACGGGGGCGGAGGATCTTTGGCGGGTGACCTCGACGGGTCAGGTGGGTGAGGTTAGAAGACAAGTGGAAGGGCTGATTTCGCGGACTCCCCCGCAGATCAAGGCCCGCTGGACAAAGGAAAGGGAAAAATGAAACTTTTCGGTCGGGGAACCAATGGCGCGAAGGCCAAAAAAGACGTTTCCCCGGTTCCCGGGGGAACCACCGTGGTTTTTCCGGGGCCCGAGGGGTGGGAACTCTGGAGCGGTCCTGCCCATCAGCCTCAATGCACGGGGCCGGCGGAGACTCCAGGACAGCTTCGGCCCTCTCCAGGTTGTGTGATGAGTCTGCCTTCCCGCGCTTTCTTTTCCGTGCCCCTCTGGGTGCCGGTGGTGGAAGAGAGCCCCGCGCGTGAACAGACGCAGATCAAACTCGAAATGAAGGGCATGCTGGGGGCCAATCCAGACGCGGCTGTCTGGAGCTTTGAGTCCTTTCGGGAGGAAGATTTGCCGGCTTCCGGGGACGGGGAGTCGATAAAGCGCCGCCTCGAAGCCGCCGCGATTCTGGCCAGCCCGATCCAGGAGGATTGGGTGGTCGACGAGGCAGCCCGCTTCGAGCCGGCCGGGCGACTCATGCCACCCCCCGCCTCCGGAACGGGCGGGGCTTTGCGCCGGGAGTTAGGACGCTGGGTGGCGGATTTTTATCTGGAGGGAAAATGGCTGCATACCCAACCGTTGCTTTCACCCGTGCTAGGGGGGACGGCCGCCGTGGAGCTGACCGCCACCCTTGCGCAACTTCAGGGGGAGGGGATGCTTTCGGCACCGGAATCGTGGCTAATCCGTGACACCACTACGGAGGTTCCGGCGGAATTCAGCCGCGTTTTGGGAAGCCCGGTGCGCCGCGAGGACCGTTGTTCGCCGCGTCCCGCCGTTCCGACATGGAATCTCCCGCCTCCGGCGTTGACCGAAAGGCGTGCGGAGCGGGCCCAGGCGGCCCGGCAACGCAAATGGATCCGCGCCGGCCTGTTGGCTTACCTTGCGGTCGGTTTTGTTTTTATGGTTTTTCTCGCCTGGCCCCTGGTCCGGCTGAAACTCATCCAGTCGGAATTGAAAAAAATCGGACCGGAAGCGGGTGCCATTCGCTCGGCCGCAATGCTTTGGCGGGAGGCCGGTGCCTGGCTGGATCCCCGGCGCAACGCCTTGGTGCTTCTTTGGCAGGTCTCCCGGCCCCTGATTGCCACCGAGCCTCCCACCATCGAAGGGGTGAGGTTGACCCTGTTCGACCTCAATCCGAAGCGCCTTCTTCTGCAAGGGGAAGGAAAGGATCTCGAGCGGGTGGAGAAATATCTCCAGTGGCTGAAAAAGGAGGATGCGTTGGCGGGCTTCATTTGGAAACATCCCCAGCCCCAACTCTTGCCGAATGGTAACGCCAGGTTTCAGGTTGAGGGAATCCCGCCGGGTGCTGTGCCCGCGGCGGGGGAGGAAGGAGGTGAAAATGAGAACCTTGACGGGTCATGAAAAAAAACTGACCTTTTTTCTCGTCGCGGCCCTGGTGGTGGGGGCCCACCTTATTCTGCTCAAATTTGCCCTACAACTGGACCGTTCCAACCGCCGACAACTGGCCCAGGCCGAGGAGGAGCTGACGGAAGCCCGCTTTTGGATGGGGCAACGGGAGCAGTGGCACGAAAGGATCGACTGGCTGGAAACCCGCTTCCGCCCCGTTCCCGAGCAAAATCCCGCCCCCGCATTCCAAAAAATCCTGCAAAGTGCCGCCACCTCCGCCAGCCTGAATGTAGAGGAGCAAAAGCCCCCGACCCCCAAGACCACCTCCCGCTACGTGGAATATGTCAGCCGGATGAAAATGAATGGAAGTCTGAGCCAATTCTTGGACTGGCTGGTGAAGGTGTATCGCCCGGAGGACGGCATTGCCGTCACCTCGCTCAACCTTAAAATTGGTCCGGAGCCGCCCAAAATGGTCGGGGAGGTCGGGATCGGCCAGTTTTTTCAGCCCAACAATCCATGATCAAGTTCTTCACACCGGCTCTTGCTCCGCTGCTGGCCTGCGGGCTACCCGGCTTAGCTTGGAGCCAGATGGTTCCCAGCTCCCCCACGCCTGTTTTAGAGTCCGCCCAGTCGACTGGGTCGGCGGTCCCCGGTCTGCCGACCTCCCTCCGGCTGGCGGACTTTGCCCCTTTGGCCAAGAAGAGTCCCTTTACTTTGGCCTCGACTACGGAGGAAAACGCCGATTTTGCCAAAAATCTGGTGTTGAGCGGATACTTTCAAATGGGGGGCAAGGATTTTGTCCTCGTGGCCGATCGGACGCGTCCGGAGCGACTCACGGTGGGCACGAGCCTTTCCCCCCGTTCGGGAGGCCTCACCCTGGTTCGGATCGACAAGGAAGCCGGCGGGGGCATCAAAAATCTGAAAGCACTGATCCGCAAGGGCACCGAAACCGCCTTGCTGAAATACGAGGCGGACCCAGGCCCTGCCGCGGGAATTCCTCCCCCCAACCCGGGTCCCATGCAGATCCCCGGACAGGTGCCACCATTGCCTCAAGCCAATTTGCTTCCGGGGGGAGGCCCACCACAGGTGTCCCCGGTGGTTCGTCAGCGTAAAGTTCCCATCCCCGTCCCCCCGGTAAAATGAGTTTTTGTAGCTTGGCAACGCTCTGGTTTGTCCTGCATGCAGGCGCGTTGGCCCAGTTTTCCCCTGAGCCTCCCGGTAATTTGTCTGCCCCGCCTTCTGCTGCTGAAGGCAAGGAAAAGCCCGAGATCGCTGACACCACAATCAACTTTCCCAACAGCCCTGTCTCCGATTTTTTGGACCTTTACGAAAGCCTTCAGGGGGTGCCTCTGATCAAGGACGCAAGTCTGGCCGCCGGCGGAGCCAACCTAAGCCTGATGACGGTGGAGAAGGTGACGAAAAAAGACGCCATCCGCTTAATTGAGGCCACCCTGCTCCTAAATGGCTATGCCTTTATCGCGGTGGACAACCCACGGCGGGAGGGGGCCTCGACACCCTTGAACGGTGAAGAGCCGGAAAAACCTTTTGCCATCAAGGTCATCAACACGCAGGGGGGGAAAAACCCGCGGAGCGAAGGGGTCAAGGTCTTTACCGAGGAGGACAAGGAGCAACTGCCGGATTCAGAGGTGATCGCATCCTTCATCATGCCCCTGAAGGATTTGGGCGCCACGGAGGCGGTGGATATCTTCAACCAGTTCATCGTGCTGCACCCTTACGGCAGCATGGTCGCGGTGCCCATCAACAACCAGGTGCTGATCACTGAGAATGCCAGCCTGATTCGTCGTCTCCTCAAGGTCCGCGACATTGTGGACAAGCCTGCCGCAGAGCCTAAAAACGAATTCGTCCAGTTGCGGCAGGCCAATGCAGAGAGAGTGGTGGAACTGATTTCCAAAGTTTTGGAAAAGCGGGCCGCTGAAAATAAAATGACCGCCGGTCGGGCCGCCACGGGGCAGGCCACCCCTCCCCCAGGGGTTCCCCTTCCGGGGGTCTCGGCAACGGGCACGGAAGGTGGCGGGATCACCATCAACATGGGTGAAGGGGGATCGGTGCGCGGCGATATCCAGTTGATCGCCGATGTGCGCACGAACCGAATCCTTATTGTTACCCGTCCCAACAACCTTGCCTACATCAAGGATCTGATTGAAAAATTCGACGTTCCCGTTGAGCTGACGGATCCCTACGAAAAAAAGTTGAATTACATTTCTGCGTCGGAAGTATTGCCGGCCCTAGTGGCGATTTTGACTGAGCCAGAAGGCGATAACACACAGGGGGATCCTCGCTCGGCCCAAAGTGGGGGTATTGGAACGGCGGTTGGGCAAGCCGTTAGCAGTGCCCTTCCCATGACTGGCGCGCCAGAGGCGGGATCCAGCATCAGTTCGATTCCAGACCGTTTGCGGGAGCCCGGCATGGAAAAGGCATTGGAGCCGGTTGTCGTGGGAACCACCCGCATCATTGCAGATAATCGAGCGAACTCGATTTTGGTAATCGGCCAGCCCGAGGCCCAGGAGAAGGTTGGGCGCATTCTTGAGAGCTTGGACAAGCGGCCGCTACAAGTTTACATCGCCACGGTCATTGGAAACCTCACGGTGGACAATAACGACTCCTTTTCCGCCAACATTCTTTCCAAATATATGGGAGGCCCGCAAACCGGTGCGGCAGCCGTGGCCGGTGGACGACGCTTTATTAGTGGAGGAACTAACGGTGTAACCCCTTTGAGCCCCGCCGCTGCGACCCTTTCCCAAATGGCGCAGGTGGCCAGTAGCGCTCTTCCGGGCATGCAGGTGGCCACCTTCATCGCTGGCTCTTTGGATCTCTACATTCAAGCCCTCACGGCCACCGCCAAATTTCGCGTGGCAGCCCGTCCCGCCATCTTTACGGCCAACAACAAGAAAGCCACGATTTTCAACGGCCGGGAAATCGCCGTCCCTACCAGCACCGTCACAACCTTGGGGGCCGGGGGCAGCGCCACCACCTCCACAGGCTCCCAACAGTCCAACATCACTTACAAACCGGTGGTGCTGAAAATTGAGGTGGTGCCTCTCATTAACAACCAGGATGAGATCACTCTCAAGATCGTGCAAACCAACAACAAAGTGATCCCCGGGGCTACCACGGAGGTGGGGGGGGGCGTGGCGGTTCCGGAAATTTCCACCCAAGAGCTGACGACCACCGTCACCATTCCAGACCAAGGGACGATTCTTTTGGGGGGGCTGGTCACCCAAACGGATGAAAAAAGCATCGCTGGGGTGCCCTTTCTTTCCAGTGTGCCGTTGATGGGCAATCTTTTCCGTAGTACCACGGACACCACCCGGAAGGAGGAGTTGGTCGTGATGATCCAGCCCTCCATCGTGAGTGACATGCTGCAGATCGATGCGGTCAGCAAGACGGAAAGGGACTTGACCGATTTTTCCAGCAAGGATCTGTCGTCCTTGAGCATGAAAATGAGGGAGAAGCCGCCCCAGCAGGAAATCCAATTGCAGCCTCCCGCCGAAAGCCTTGATGAGGAGCAAGAAAACTAGGCCCTTGGGGAGAGGCAATTCTCGGAGGGCCAGGAATTTTCCTTGCCCCAGGCGGGCAACCGCAATTGGCTTGGCAGGGTGAAACCGGGCCGGAGAGGGCAGAAATCTAATTTTTTAAAAGTACCGGCGATTCTTCTGGGCATTAGCTTGCTGTTGCTGGGCCTTTTTCTTTGGGGCAAGGAGCGGGTCCCCGCCCTGATGGGCGGCGGGCCGAAACCGATTCCAAAAAACCTTTTTTTAATCCCGCCGGAGGAGCGGGCGGGCCAAAGGTTTGTCGGCGTGGTGGAAATCGGGGATGAATATTCGGACCAATCCGGGAGGGTATTGTCCGCGGTTTTGGATCCGGGAGGACATCAAATCCGGGGGGGACTCCGGATTCCCAAGGCCCTGATTCCGCCTGACCTGCAAAAAGGCCAGTTGTATCGCTGCGAACTGAAGGTCGATCCCGGCGGCTTCCTGGTCGTGGAGAAAATTGAAAAAGACTAGGCACCGTCTTTTTCGGAAAGTGGCGGCAGACTGGGGATGGCTCATCTGGGCGGCCTGGCTGGGGGGTGGGACGTTGAGCGGCCAGGCGGAGGATTTATGGGATGGCCACGGCTGGAAGGCGTGGCCGCAGGCCGAGGACCGGGGGCAAACCGACCGGTTTCTGGCGGAAGGCCCTGCCAGCATCGAAAAGGCGCAAAAACAGTTCGACCAACTGCAGGAGCTGCTTGTTTATTTCCGGCTTCCCCAGCAAGCGCGTTCGGACCTGGAGGGCCGGGCCTACGATCTGGAAACCTTTGCCTCCCGTTCTGATCAGCCGACCACCGACCTAGCCCTAGCGGCGGCGCTGCGCACCTTTGGGGTGACCCAAATGGTGGCGGAGTACCGTGAGAGCGAGAGCAAGATTCTCAAGGAGGAGATAAAGCAGGAGCAAAGGAGCGAGAATGCCAAACCCGGGCCTGCCACCGGTCACAGCCTGATCAATCCCCCCACCATTGAGGCCCTTTCCCGCGCCCTGCAAAAAACCGACACCAAGGAACCTTCGCGGGTCCGGGAATTGCGGGAATCCGTTGAGGAAAACGACCGGCAAGTCCTGCAGATGAAAAACCTGTTTCACCGGGAAATGGCCACCTACCTCGCGCTGGCTTTCCTGGAAAAAAGGCTGGAGCACGTGCTTTTGGCCGCGGCCCTATGGTCGCACTGCTGTGAGTCGGCCCCTGAACTCCGGGAACCGCTCCGGGAGGTCTGGGCCCGGTTGGCTGAGGCCCCGGTGGATCTCGCGGACCAGGAGGTGGTTAAGCTGCGCACGCGGATCGGGAACCGGGCCTTGGGTAAGACGCCCTTGTTTGACCAAGCCCGGTCGGAGGGCGAAGCCTGGAAGGCGCGATTGGCCAAGCTTTCCTTGAGCGCGGAGGAGATGGAGAAGACCGCCGAGCAAGAACTCAAAAAGCTCAAGGAAGAAAGGGCCGGAGTGCTACAGATGATCCGGGAAAAGAAAATCGAGGAGGCGCTCGACCGATTGCAGGATCTGTACGGGGCGGCCCATGCCTTGATTCAGACCCGGGCCTTTCCGGTGGGGGAAAGGGCCCGGCTCCGGGAATTTGTCCGGAAAACGGATGATCTGAAGCTGGCCCAAAAGCGCGGGGACGCCGATGCGGCCCGTGACTTGATCCGCCAAGTGCAGGCCATGAGCTCGGACTTTGACGCCTCCAAGCATCTGGGGGAGCTCGGAGGCAAGGAAAACGAAATCAAGGACGCGTTCCGGGAGGCGAAACAAGCGATCCAGAAATGGGATCGGGAAAAGTTCCAGCAGCAGGTGGCCAAGGCCGAACAACTCGCCCCCGGGAACCGAGAGGTGGCGGAGGAAATTAGCAAACTCAAACGGGAGATGGATGACCGGGAAAAGCAGCACCAAAAGCTGGCGGAACTTCTGGAAGAGGGGGATCTGAAAGCCATTCACGATTGGCAGAAAAATGAGATGACCCTTCCCGACCCCGCCCAGCAAGCGCGGTTCAAAGAGGCGTTGGAGGAGTACCAAAAACAGAAGGTTACTTTGGAACAAATCAAACGCTATGCGGAGGACGAGAACCTGCCGGCTCCGGCTTGGGATGAGGCGGAGGAAAGTCTGCGAAAAAACCCCCGGCAGGAAGAATTGGCTGAATATCAAAAAACCCTCGAGTCCAGAATCCCTGTCTATGTGGCGGCCATCCGTAAGGCGGACAGTCGCCTGCGCCGGGGTGACCTCGGGGCGGCTTTTCACTGGTATTTGATGGCCAAAGAGGAATGGGAGGGAAGCAAGCTGGCGAAGGAGGGCTTGAAAAAAATCGCCGCGAAAATAGCAAAACCCTGATTCAAGGAGCACCGGTCGGATCGCTTTCCCAAGGTTGACTCCGCTAGTGGTTTGAAGGACGCTGGCCGGAATTAGTTTTTCTACTGCATGAACATCCACGAGTACCAAGCCCGCGATCTGCTTTCTTCCGCCGGGGTGGCTGTTCCCCGTGGGGCAGTGGCCCGCTCCCCCGAGGAG
>Ga0169931_10013073_pt1 | contig 11396 bp, 5 predicted proteins | sample Kivu_15m_20L_FD_129675 | JGI IMG/M metagenome (GOLD analysis project Ga0169931, IMG submission 129675) | Freshwater microbial communities from Lake Kivu, Western Province, Rwanda to study Microbial Dark Matter (Phase II) - Kivu_15m_20L... | ecosystem: Environmental > Aquatic > Freshwater > Lake ... | reverse complement strand
GGTTTTGCTGACTTCCACCATGCCCGTTTTGTTGTTCAAGGTTTTGGGCATCATGGTATCCGGCACATTGGTCTCCAGCACTTTTAATTGTCTGGCAGCAAATTGAAATTGTTTTTCGATGATACCGGACATTTCCTTTGCGGAAAACTGTCCGAACGCAGCATTGATCAGGATGCCTGATACCAGGAGCATGCCTGTAAGAGATAAATGTTTCATTGGCAATTAATTACTACTCTAGTTACTAAATATTTTTAAAAACGCCCTTACTTTTTATGAAAACGTTTTTCTACTCCTTTTACCAGCATCAGGAGCTGCTCACTATAATTTATAAAAGTGATAAAAAAATATTTATATTCAAGGGTGAAAGGAAGTGCAGCGATATGATCATTTTTTAGCTCCATTATTTTGTTCCCAGCCAAAACAAATTTTCTGCACAGATTGAGATCAGTTTTTGTACTGTTGATGCTCTTCATGTTCATGTACGATGCATCGGCTCAAACAGATACAACACAGAAAAAAAAGGAGAAGTATTTCAAAATATCTGGCTCCATCAACATTGGATATTGGATCAATCAATCAAAAAAGCAAAATGTTGTAACCAACAAGGTGGATTGGTTTATTCAGGGTCAGCCTTCCATCAAGGTAGGGAATACGAATCTTCCATTCAGTGGAAATTATTCCAACCGTGGCTTGGAATTCACACAGCCTTTCAATCAGTTTGGGATAAGTCCCACGTTCAATAATTTCACCGCCCATGTTGGATACAGAAACCTCCAATACTCAGAGTATATTTTTGCCGGAGTAACTTTTCTGGGAGGAGCATTTGATTGGCAATTCAAGAAATTGAGACTCGGTGCGTTTTACGGAAGATTCAACAAAGCCATTGATCCCGATGCCGCTGCAGCCGCGGGGGTAACGTATACCGTGCTTCCTTCATATTTGCGCATGGGATATGGATTCAAGGTGGGATTGGGCAAGGAAAAAAATCATGTCGATTTTGTCTTTACCAAATTTGAAGATGATACACTCTCATTGAAAAAGCGGCCAACATTGCAAACCGTCAAACCGGGAGAAAATCTTTCTGCTTCCGTGATTTCAAAATTTACATTCCTAAAAAATTTCAATGTTGAATCAGAGGGAGCGGTTTCAGTGTTTACTGAAGATGTGCAGCAGGCAAAATTTACATTTGATTCATCACTGGCATGGATCAATCAACTGATCACTTTGAATGCCACAACAAGTGTGAATCCCGCTGCAAATATTTCATTGGGATATAAAAATAAAAATCTTGGATTGGGACTCAAATCAGATTATATCGGAGCAAATTATCGTTCGCTGGGTGCCTACTTCCTGCAAAATGATTTATTCAGAACCACCATCAATCCCAGCATTCAATTGCTCAAAAACAAGGTATCCTTTGCGGGTTCATGGGGTGTGCAGAACGATAACCTGGCAAATCAAAAAGCGTACAAAACCACGCGCACGGTGCATTCTGTGCGCATGATGGTGCGTCCGATTACTCAGATGATCATTCAATTGAATTATGCTGATTTCGGCACAACGCAAACAAGTGGATTGGTTCAGTTGAATGATTCCATTCGCATCAGTCAGATCAATCGCAATATTGGAGGAACCTTCTCGTTGAATTTTCCCTCAAAAATTATTTCAACTTCCATCAATCTCAATGGACAGGTACAAAGCTTGGATGATCTGAATCAGTTCACCGCAAAATTCACCAAGTCTGATATCAGCACGCTCAGTGCGGGAGCAAATTTTTCATTGGACAGGATCGGTGTTACAACAGGTGTCAGTTTGGTTTATTCTGATGTTGTCAATGCGTACAATCATTTTACTTCCCTCGGACCCGGTCTATCTTTTGGTTGGAGTCACAAGAAATCCGGATTCAAATTCAATTCAGCCGCCAATTATCAGACACGCACCAAAGACGGCATCAGTGATGGTGATCTGATCAGCGTCAACTCTTCCATCAATTATACTGTCAAAAAGAAACATCGTTTTGGCATCAGACAAATACTCAACATCAATTCAACATCATCAACTTCTGTATATGCATACCAGCAAAATAGAATTGGCTTTACCTATGGCTATTCTTTCTGACACAAAAAAATATCTCAATAAACTTGCTCTGTCTCTTGCGCTGATGCTTGCTTCAGTGGCAGGATACGCGCAAGCGGTATCAGTTTCAACACTTGTACTACCACCGTATAGTCCGAAATTGAGTGATTACAGCGAAGCAGATGCAAACAGGGTTATCATCACCCTAACCAACAATACACAGCGTCCTCAATCCATCAAATTGCATTTGAAATTTACCGGCGACAATGGAGTCAGGGTTACAACCAAGGCTGCGTATGAACCTGCTACACCCATTGTTTTGAATCCGCTTGAAGTAAAGCGTTTGTCTGGCGTGGATGATTTTTCTTTTTTAGAGGTCGATAATTTTGAAATTACCGGATTTGATGCAGCACAGATTGCACAAACTTCCATCATCCCTGAAGGAAATTATACCATATGTGCTGTTGCCTATCAGGCATTGACACCCGGTACCAGCGTTCCTTTGTCAGACATCAATGGTGGTTGCAGTGCACCCATTCCGATTGCTTATGTGGAAGCACCTTTGTTGATAGGGGTATCCGGACAACCATGCGGTTCAACGATTCCGTATGAGCCGAACAATTTGTTGACATTTACATGGAATCCTTCTGCAGGCGCAAGGGCTGGTGTCAAATATAGGTTTACAATGTTTGAGTTGCTGCCGGCCAACCGTGTTGCAAACGATGCAATATTCAGTGATCCCAATCCCATTGTTGACAAAGAAGTTGATGCACCGTTCATCGCATTTAGTCCACAGCAAACCGGACTCCTACCAGGTGTTCGATATGTGTACCGGGTTCAAGTGATTGATCCAACTGAACAAACCGTTTTCAAAAACCAGGGCTATAGCCAGATATGTACATTTGGTCTTGCTGCTGATCAAGCGGCTGCTGTCAACAATGCAAACAGCAATTATACTGGTGAGATTGTATATCCGGCAGAGAATGACACCATTCCATTTCAAAAGTTATGGATCGTCAGCAAATTGAATCCGGGTGTCAGAAATCTATCGCAAGGCGATGCCCAGGTATCACTCAGGCAAAATCAGTTTGCATTGGAGGAGATTCGCAACTCCTACCGCAACATCAACAACAATGCTGATCAATCAAGTTTTGCACACCATCCCAATGCAAGTCTGAGCAACAACCTGCATGGTAGAGAGATCAATGCGGCAGTCAATTTCAATTTGAATATTGCCGGAAATGCTGTCCAGCAAGAGATTTCCTTGAACCAGTCATTCACGTACGGAATGGGCAAGCCTGCTGTGCTGAATGCAAGTGCCAATGCTGATTCCGCACTGGTTTTTAATTTACGCATTCTGCCAAGTGCTGCTCCCAGCAGTATTTTGCCAAAAGGAATACAAACATTGATCAGAGATCAAAACAATCCAGCTGAGCGATGGTCGGTCAACGAGAAAATGTTTGTAGAAGTGTCCAGCAATCAAAACTTTTCCAATCCGGTTCGTGTAAAATTTATCCCCTTTTCATTGTCGTTTGATCCTGCCAACATCACGGAAGAGGAGATCAGAAGAAATTTATATGCTGCAAAAAATATCAGCATCCGTCTCCCCAATGCCAATGCAACTTTTGTAAGGGTTGGATGGCTCAGCAACGCATCCGACAGTACTGCTGCTGCTTATCATTACAGCAGTGCAGTGAACTTAGCCGGACAAATCGCGCAGGCGCCACCCAGGACCAGCGTTCGGGTGGGTGGAAGAATCCGCATCGCGGGATTTGATTTGGTCATAGCAGAATTGACAACACCGCAAGCACCTTTTACAGGGGTAGGAAAAATCACCATTCCCTTTTTGAATCAAACCATTAAAATCAACTTCTCCGGTATTACGGTGGATAGTCTTGGCAACGTAACAGGCGGATTCGCCAGAGCTTTCAATACGTTCAATGATGCCCTCAACCAACTCAACAAAGAAGCTTCCAAAGCACTCATGTTGGTGGAAGCTAAAAAAAGAGAGATGTTGGATTTGGTGAGAAGAAATTTGCCGGACTCCAACGGACTTTCACTCCCATACACGTTTACATGGGGTGATGGAAATTTGGTAACCATTTATAAATTGGATTTCAACCGCGACAGTGCTTCTGTGCATGCATACAGCGAAATAGAATTGCCTTTCGATGAAGGGGAAGAGCCACTGAAAATCGGACTCTTCAATGCAAAATTCAAACCCAATTGTGTAGGCGCAGATCAGTTGCGTTTCGATGTACTATCCAATCATTCCTTTGCTTTGGGTGGAGGAAATTTTTTGAATGTTGCTCCACGTGGCGGAAGAAATTCATTTGTCAACTTCAACTGCAATGGTTTTCAGGGAGCACAATTGATCGGAAGTGTTAGGATCTCTCCTCAATACATCAAAACACAGCAAGGAAATGATACGGTGGATGTCAACACCGAGATCACATTGGATGAACATTATGAATCGATTACCAATATTGCCGTTCCGGCTTTTGTTGTCAATAAATTGAATGATTGGAATTTTTCCAACAGCAACTGGATCTTGGATCTTTCCAGTTCTGCCAATGGGGCGGGAATGCCTGGCACCGTCAATGGCAGAAGGATTGGTGTGGATTGGAAGGGATTGTATGTAGCAGGACTCACCGTTACCACACCCAGGTGGGTTGCTGGGCAAAACAATGCTCGTCCGGTTGTAAACGCGAGACAATTGTTGATTGATGAAACAGGTTTCACCGGAAAAATTGGTGCAACCAATCTGATACCCAACGACGGATCCAGAAACTGGTCGGGATGGAATTACTCGATCGATTCGGTTGGTATTGATTTTCGTTCCAATGCAGTGCAAAGAAGTACCATACGAGGTAGGATCAAAACACCGCTGCACAGAAACAATGCCTCTGCATCTTTCGATTTGGGCGTTGTGTTGCCGGAGCAGGGGAATGCAACCTATACAGGACAATTTACCTTGGGGAGAGACATTGAATTTTCAGCTTTGTATGCTCAGGTAGACATTACAGAAACTGTGGCACATATCAGCATTGGAAACGATGTGAATTTTGATTTACAACTCACTGGATCAATGACGGCCAATGTGCCTTTGCCTGGAGGTGGAAACGAGGCTGCCAACGCACGCATCCGTTTCAGAGACATGTCGATCCGAAACATTGGAAATACATTTGAATTGAGAAATGTAGTGTTCGAAGATGTTCGGGTCATGGGATATGAATTGGGTGCCGAGGAAGTGGAGCTTACCAGTGCTACCGATCGTAACAACCCCCAATTAAAAGTGTATTCAATTCGAATTGGAGGATGCCTCGCTTCAGAGGCGGTTTCATTTGCCAATATGCAATCTGCTTTGAGATTGAATTTTGAATATGACAACAATCAAAAAAGATTCACACCTCGATCACCTGACTTGGAAAATGCCAGCGTGAGCGGAGAATTTGGTCCACTTTCTTTGTCCGGCTCATTGGCGTTTTACAACAACAATCAGACCTGGGGCAATGGATTGGCAGGACGCGTGAATTGTTCAATGGATTTCGGGACATCGGATGGAGTCCAGATTACTTCAAATTTCCGACTGGGTAAAAAGAATGCAACGGTTTATTGGTATATCGATGGATCAGTTGGTCGATTGAATGTTCCCCTGTTCCCAGGCGTTATGAACCTCGATGGTTTTGGACTAGGTGTTTACAGCAATTTGTCACCTGTCAAATCAAATACTCCTGGAAGCTTTTATACCTATACTGTTTCTCCGAATACATTCGGATTCATCGCATCCGTGAGCATGGCATCAGCCACTCCAGATGCATACAAATTGAAGGGTGAAATCAATACAACGTTCGACACCAGAAGATTCTCAGTTACCAATGTGCGACTTGCTGGAAAATTGGCCCTTATGGGCTCAAATTATCCGGGTGAGGGGAATGGCGATTTTAAATTCAGTGCAGATGTAAACTTGAACATGGATTTGGAAAATGGCGGATTTCAGGGGAATGCAAATGCCTATCTGAAAATTGGTCCATTGATCAGAGGTTCTGGAAGTGGGGATCGATTCGGTACAATTGATGTCAGCGTCAGACGAGGCGGTTATTGGCATGTGCATGTTGGAAGACCACAGGACAATGATTATGCAGGCATGAATATTGGTGTGGGTGGACTTGCATTGGAATTCAGGACTTATTTCATGATTGGTAAGGATATTCCACCCATGCAATATCCACAGGCACTGATTGATATTATCGGTGTCGGAAACCTACCTGTACCAAGAGCCTCACCAGAATCTACACAGGGTTTTGCACATGGTGCTTCTTTGAGTTTTGATTCCGGCAAAAAAAGATTTTTGATTTTCTATGGTCGTTTTCAATTCACCGTCGGTTATGATTTCAATGTATTGAAGTATGATAATCCTTCATGTGACGGAGTTAATACCAGAACTATTGGGATCGACAATTGGTATGCGAAAGGCCAGGTATATGCAGGAGCAAGAGGATCCGTAGGATTGCATGTGGATGTTTGGTTTTATGAGGGCAATGTGGAGATTGCATCCATTGGAGGCGCTGTATTGCTTGAAGTTGGGTTGCCCAATCCCACTTGGATGGCCGGAACTTTTGCAGGCAGTTACAGAGTACTGGGAGGTGCCATCAGAGGTAGTTATAATTTTAAATTCAGCATTGGTGATGTATGCAGACCTACTGTGGAGATGGAAAGTCCGGTAGCAAATTTAGAATTGATTGAAGCGATTGATCCGGATAATCCTCGGGCAGTTCAGAAACCAGATATGGTTCCAGAAGTTGCCATGAGATTTGTGCGGGCCAATGCATTCACGATTGCAGTTCCTGATGCAGACGGCAATGGATCTGTTATCAGAACTTTCAGAGCGAATTGGGATATTACCTTCAGCAATGTTGCCGCAAACGGTCAGAAAATTCCTGTGGCGTACAGGCAAGATGTAAATGTGAGCCAAGATTCTTTCAGTTATATAAAATTGATTCCAAATGGATTCTTGCCTTTTGATAAATCATATGAAGTTTCTGTAACAGCAAGAATGGAGGAGAGGATCAACGGAAGATGGGTAACAGCAAGGCGAAAGGACAATTCTTTGATCACTCAGACAAAAACTGTCAGGTTCAGAACAACACCCGTTCCAACCATCGAACCTTATTACATTGCCAATCAGTATCCCGAGCCCAATCGAAGTTACATGTACAATTATACCAGCAATGGCCGAATGGTATTCGTCGACAATCCATCAGGGTTGTTCATGCCGACGGCTTCGAAGATGAAGAGTCAGCTGTCTGGTCAGGTATTTGATTTCGGAATGGAAAAGAATGTAAAATACCTGATGCGGTATACGGATGTGGAAACAGAACAGCAGGCATATGTTCCATTGAATATTCCTCCTCGGACCCGCAGGGTTGATTTCAATTTGCGTCCACTTGCATTTGGCAAGACATATAAAATAGAAATCATTCGTGTGCTTCGAGAAAATACTTTCTTGAATAATTATCAGTCCAGCATGGATCGTCCAGTATTTCATGCAGCAACTTCTATCATGGCTGCTGCCAACGCTTCCATTGGAACACAGATACAAAGCAGTATCAGGGCGAATGCATTCGTCGAGTCCTCATTCGACAACAATGGCAACAGCATCGAAGTAGTAAGACATCGCAGGCAATCCAATATGTCACTCGAAGAATTCCTTCAAGCTATTTTTGAGGGAATGGTAAATTCTTTCGAAGATGTGATGTATGAAACTTATGTGATGACCAGCAAATACCAGTCGCTCAGAGAAAAGTTTCAACGCACCAATTTCGGATTTCTCGTGTTGGGCAACTCCATCAATTTATTGGGTACGGGCGATGAAGGACTATCTGTTGAAGACATGGATGGCAGGCTGGCATGGCATCAGGAAGGATTGGGCGGACACCCGATATGGGCGATACCAACGGAGAACAATGCATGGTTTGTAAAAGCAAAGCAATTTTATGAGGCATTGACAGTACTCTTCAATGAGAACATGCTATTGCCGCAGGATATACAGCAATATGGACAATTCTCTACCAATCCGCTGTACAGCAGCTCACCCGCACCAAGAGGCAGTTACGTGTTCAATCCGGGTGACCTGCACATCAAGTTGTTCCCAATCAATAACAACAGTGCGATTGGTTACAACAATGATCTCACAAGTTGGACGGCTGCTAAAAATCAGTATACAGCCATGGCTTTGTCTGGAAATAAATTTGAATATGCACCTCACCAGGTGTTGAAAAGAGATTGGGAGCGTGCGAGAAATTGGATTTCTGTCATGGCAAGCTCCAACCGTATTCCAATCAATGCATCCATCAATGCAAGAAGCAAAGCCATTTGGATTTTGTTCAATGAGTCACCCAATCTGCAAGATGGTGGTGGAAGCAATAACTGGCGACTCTCAGTGTATCCAAAGGAGAGGGTCATGCGTGATTTGTTCCCTGAAATTCCTCCCATTGGTAATTTTAATCTAGCACCCTCAATAAGATGATTATGCGAAAAATCAAGCTATATAAATCAGTTTTTTCTCTGCTTCTTTTTTGTGGATGGCATCTGATGTTATCGGGGCAGGATTCCCTTCAGTTGAAAATTGCAACAAAATACAGTGGAGCGGGCAAAACCAAGATCAGGGTATTCCCCATCAATTATTTGCAGACAAAAGCCGTCATGCTGAGCGGTTTGAAAGTAGTGGTACAGCCCGTTGCAACGAAAAATGATTTTGTTGCTGCAGGTGCAAGAACATATGTATTTGATACCACTGCTATTTCGGTATGGAGACAAAATATAAAAGATCAAAATGTTGCTGTGCTGGCACAATTGGCATTTGGCAAATTGGAAAATCCCACTGATATTTTTGCAGTCAAAGCACAGCAGGATAATATTTTTACTGTTTCCATGATGTCTTCATCTCTTTCTTGGAATGCTGCTTCTATTGCCCGGCTTGGATTTGAATTGGATCTGCATGCAGATACAATATATGCCGTATCTATTTCACTCTTGCATCCAAGTAAATTGGTTAAAAACACTGTCAATCGATTCCCGTTGAATTTGGTGCAGAAGCAATATGTATTCAATCCTGTCAACATGGTCAATGGAGAACATCTTGTGACGGCAGAATGGGACCTGAATGAGGATTTTATTTTGTACGACATTGAAAAATCGGCATCCAAGAATGGAACCTATGCCAAGCTGAATGATATACCGTTTACTGCGACGGACCGGGATACTGCCCGTTCTACTATCTTGCCAAAAGTATCTTTTACCGATTCCTTGAAATCCAATTATGTTCCTCAATTCTATCGTGTAGTAGCGTATGATTATTTTGGGGACCGCATCCATTCTCCACTGGTATACGAAGGCATGGGAGTTGACAAAACGCCACCCGGATCCATCGACTCGCTATGGTTCAGCTCCAACAGTGAAAAGCATGTATTGGTAGAATGGAAAAAGGCAGTTGATCCTGATTTGCATCAACAGTATATTTATTATGGCAATAAACCGGAGGGACCATGGCAACTGCTTGATAAACTGTCTCCAGTGGCTCGCTCATTCAAACACGATGCAGCATCCAACATCCTCAGCAATTATTACCGGATTGGACAATTTGATACGGCCGGAAACAATGTTTTTTCTCTTCCAGTGTTGGCAGTTACAAAAGATACAGTTCCGCCCTCAGCGGTAACTGCACTGCAGGGATCGATTGATAAAAACGGAATCGTACAATTAAAATGGAATCCTTCTGCCAGTGAAGACATCGACGGGTACAGGGTATTTCGTACAAAATCGGATACCACTGAATGGCAGGCATTGTTGGGAAAGAATCTCCCCGACAGTTTTTTTACTGATACCATGAATGTTAAAATCAATCAGGGGAACATCCAATACAGCATCAAGGCGGTAGACAGAAAAGGAAATTTTGGTGAATATTCGACTCCTGTTCGTCTGTTGATTCCCGATTTGACTGCTCCTCCGCAGCCTCAAATTATTCAGATCACACCCGAAGAGGACGGCTCGCTTCAAATGAATTTTTCATATGCGAAATCGGAGACCAATGCAACCTTGCAGTTGAGACGTCAGGTAAAGTCAGATACCATCAATTGGCAAACCATTCCCTTGCAGGATACATACAAGGATACTGCTGTCAGCAGAAAATTCATCTATGCTTATCAAATCAGGTTGATAGATTCATCTGGCAATGCATCTGCTCCCTCTGAGTGGATCTCTCAGCGTCCTTTGCCCAAACCAATGAACATCGAAGAGTATCTTGAGTGGACCGTGCAGTATGATCAGCAAGCAAAGCAGGTTCTTGTAAAATGGAATATGAAAAAAGATTGTGATCAATGCAAAATGAATATTTACCGTGGAGAAGAGAAGATGTTTTTGATCACATCCAAGTCAGCCAAAGAAGGATCCTTTATTGATCGCGGTTTTCCTGTCGCAGGATATGTCAACTATCAGATTCAGTTGAAGGGAAGTGATGATGCCAAGAGCAATCTCAGTCAGGCGAAAACAGTGTTTACACAGTAATTGGTCATGATTGGGTTTGTATGCAATGCGACAAATTATTTTTCCTGAATGATCTTTAATATTTTATCCAGCTTGTCAACTTCAATTTTACTTAGTTGGCGTTGAATGTCTTCAATCTCCTCTTTTGCAGCAACATTGACCTGGTAATCATGCAAGGCTTGCTCTCTGTCTCTTTGATTTTGTCTGTTCTGACTCATCATGATGATGGGTGCTGCGTATGCAGATTGTGTTGAGAATATCAAATTCAGCAAAACAAAGGGGTATACATCCCAATGGCGCACCAGTCCTATGATGTTCAATGTCATCCACAACATGACAATCACCGTCTGCCATATAATGAAATGCCAGGATCCCATCACTTTTGTAATGGTATCTGATAGTCTTTCTCCAAAACTGAGTTGATCGTGATGGCGCTCATGCCATGTTTTGCCTTTCATGGGTTTTGTTTTCCCAAAACTAACTGGCTTTGAAAATCATCATTCAAATTTCCAGGGCACAATGTCTTGGCCATGAATATTTATTTTCATTTTATTCCAAATGATAGAATTTATTTCAATATCCTATTTCAAATGATTATACACTTTTTGCTGTTAAGATTATACAACAAAAAAGGTTCTGAAAATCAGAACCTTATAAAGGTGTAGTCCCGACAGGAATCGAACCTGTATCTAAAGTTTAGGAAACTTCTATTCTATCCATTGAACTACGGGACCAATGGGGAGCAAAAATAATCAATTAACAGATAGTGAACTGCT
>Ga0169931_10013072_pt1 | contig 11398 bp, 11 predicted proteins | sample Kivu_15m_20L_FD_129675 | JGI IMG/M metagenome (GOLD analysis project Ga0169931, IMG submission 129675) | Freshwater microbial communities from Lake Kivu, Western Province, Rwanda to study Microbial Dark Matter (Phase II) - Kivu_15m_20L... | ecosystem: Environmental > Aquatic > Freshwater > Lake... | reverse complement strand
GTCGAGGTTCGACCGTTAAACGAACCCGAGTCCGCTGACAAGACGCGCAGGCTCGTCAGAGTACGTCCGGCAAGCGATCCTGAGCCCGCTGACAAGACTCACAGGCTCGCCGAGGTTCGACCGGCAAGCGATCCTGAGCCAGCTGACAAGGCGCGCGGGCTCGTCGAGGTTCGTCCGGCAAGCGAATTGGAGCAAGCCGAGGCAGCGCTCCGCAGCCGCCAGAAGCCGGCACACTGTTTGAGCGGCCGAAGGCCGCGAGTTTGGGCCGGCACTGGCGGAGCGCGACGAGGGAAGCCCGGCACAAGCCGGGCCGCAGCGACTGAGCGTAGGCCGGACGAACCTTGACGAGCCCAAGCCCACAAGCCCACAAGCCCAAGCCCACAAGCCCAAGCCCGCGACGATTCAGACGGCGGAGAGCCCCCGCTCGAGATCCGCGCAGATGTCGACGGGCGACTCCAGCCCGATCGCCAGCCGGACCAGCCCCTCGTCGATACCAGCCATCGCGCGTGCCTCGGGCGTCAGCCGGCCATGCGTCGTGCTGGCTGGGTGGGTGATCGTGGTCTTGGTGTCCCCGAGATTGCCGGTGATGGATAACAGCCGGCAACCGTCGATGGTCGCCCAGGCCCGCGCACGTCGTGCCGCCGGGTCATCCCCACGCACCTCGAAGGACACGATCGCGCCACCGGTCTTTTGCTGCGCCAGTGCCAACTCGTGCTGAGGATGGGAACTCAGCCCGGGGTAGAGCACGCGCGTGACACGCGGATGCTGCTCGAGCCAGCGCGCCACCTCGAGCGCATTGGCCGACTGCCGCTCCATGCGGATCGACAGCGTCTCCAGGCCCTTCAGCAAGACCCAGGCGTTGAACGCGGAAAGCGTAGGCCCAGCGGTACGCATGACCGGAATCAGCGCGTCCTTCACGAACTGGCTCTTCCCAAGTACGGCACCGCCCAGCACCCTTCCCTGGCCGTCGATGTACTTGGTTGCGGAATGGACGATGACATGGGCACCGAGTTCGAGCGGGCGCTGCAACGCAGGTGTGCTGAAACAGTTATCGACCACCAGCACCACACCACGCTCGTCAGCCAGCCGTGCGAGCGCCCGGATGTCGCCAATCTCGGTCAGCGGATTGGAAGGCGACTCGATGTACATCAGACGCGTGTTGGGTCTGATCGCCGCACGCCACGCCTCGACATCGGTCAGAGGCACGTAACTGGTCTCGACCCCATAACGCTGGAACATGTTGAACAACTGCATCGTCGCGCCAAAAACCCCGGTCGCCGACACCATGTGATCACCCGCGCGCGTGAGGCTGAGCACCGTCGCAAGAATGGCCGACATGCCAGAGGCGGTGGCGATCCCCGCCTCTGCACCCTCGAGCGCACAGAGGCGATCGCAGAAGCTCTGTACCGTGGGATTGGTGAAACGCGAATAGACGTTACCGGTTTCGCTGCCCGAGAAGCGGGCCGCCGCCTGCGCTGCGCTTTCAAACACGAAACTCGAAGTAAGAAAAAGTGCCTCCGAATGCTCACCAAACTGCGAGCGTTCAATGCCAGCACGGACCGCCAGCGTGTCGATAGAAAGTTGATCCTTCATCTCAAGTCATCCCTGATTCAATCAAATTCAGCATTCAATCCCCACTGTCCGCCCGAACGGCCGACCCACCGCACCCAGAACACACAGACGGAAACGCTCACGCTCAGTCGCTCGCCACCGAAAACTGCAAATTCATCTGCCCGGAAAGTCGATCCTCCAAACCCTGCGGAGCCACCGGGCTGCGTCCGTGCTCGAGGCGATCGAGCAAATCCCGATCGACATCACCGGTAATGTAGTGGCCGTCGAAGCAGGACGCCTCAAAGGCAGTGAGCAAAGAATTCAGATCGAGAACTGATCGCTTCATCGCATCGACCGACTGATAGACCAGCGCATCGGCCCCAATGGCCAGGCGGATCTCATCGTCGCTGCGATCATGCGCGATCAGTTCGCCCCGGGTCGGCATATCGATGCCGTACACATTCGGAAAGCGAACCGGGGGTGATGCGGAGGCAAAATACACCTTGTTGGCGCCAGCATCGCGAGCCATCTGCACAATTTCGCGCGAGGTCGTCCCGCGGACGATGGAATCATCAACCAACAACACGTTCTTGCCCCGAAACTCGACGCTCATGGCATTCAGTTTCTGACGCACCGATTTCCTGCGCACCGCCTGGCCGGGCATGATGAAAGTGCGGCCAACATAGCGGTTCTTGAGAAACCCCTCGCGGTAGGCAATGCCCAGCCGGTTGGCCAACTCCATCGCCGATGGCCTCGAAGTGTCGGGGATCGGCATGACGACATCGACATCGCCGAGCCATAACTCACGACTGATTCGCTCGGCGAGGTATTCCCCCATGCGCAGCCGTGCATCGTAGACCGACACACCATCAATGATCGAATCGGGGCGCGCAAAATACACGTACTCGAACACGCAGGGATTGAGCGAAGCACGGGACGCACACTGCCTGAAATGAACGCCGCCTTCGAGATCGATGAAGATCGCCTCACCCGGCGCGATGTCACGCACCATTCTGAATCCAAGGCCCTCGAGGGCGACCGATTCCGAGGCGATCAGATACTCAGGCCCAGCCTCGATCTGGGCGACCCCGTAGCACAGCGGCCGGATACCCCAGGGATCACGAAAAGCCAGAACACCATAACCAGCGATCTCGGCCACGCAGGCATAGGCCCCGCGCGCTCGGGCATGCAGCCCGGTGACCGCCTTGAAGATCGTATCGGGATCGAGCGAGACGCCGCTTGCACACTCCTGCAACTCGTGGGCGAGGACATTCAAGAGAACTTCAGAGTCGGAGAACGTATTGATATGACGGCGGTCACGACGGAACATCTCCTCGCCCAGCTGCTCCGCATTGGTCAGATTGCCGTTATGGGCGAAGGTGATGCCAAAAGGCGCATTCACGTAGAAAGGCTGCGCTTCCTCGGAATCGCCGGCTGACCCCGCCGTGGGGTAACGGACGTGTGCAATGCCCGATCGGCCCGGAAGCGCCCGCATGTTGCGGGTACGAAAGACATCCCGCACGAGCCCATTGGCCTTGTGCAGGCTGAACTTCTTGTCTGCAGCCGTGGCGATGCCGGCGGCATCCTGCCCACGGTGCTGCAAAAGCAGCAGCCCGTCGTAGAGCAACTGATTGACCGGAGAGCGCGAAACCACACCAAGAATGCCGCACATGAGTCGAATCTCTGAAGAGGAGCGCAGGAAAAAAAGATGGCCGTCGGCGAAAGGAAAACGTGTCGATCGCAGCCCGGTACGGTTCTAGGTGTCGAGCACACGCCGCGCAGCCGGCAGGATCTCAGGCACGAAATGGCCGAACCGAGCCAGGATATCGTCAAGCAGCGGTCGCGACCATGCGTGCTCCCAGGCCGGGTCGCGCTGCAGTTCGAACATCGATGCGACCAGGATGAGAATCACCATGACCAGGGCCGCTCGCAGCACGCCAAAGAACGCTCCCAGGACCCGATCGACGCCCCCGAGCCCAACCCAAGCGAGGCCTCGGGCGATCAGGCCACCCACCACCCGGGTGACCAAGAAGACGGCTAAAAAGACCAGAAACATGAAGAACGGCAGGGGAAGCGTGACCCCAAAGGCCTGGAGCAGCGTGGGCCCGGCCAAGAGAGCTGCCACGACGGCAACAAACCATGCGGCTAGCCCAAATACGGTCCTGACAAACCCGGTCATCAGCCCGAAAAGAACCGACGTGAGCACCACCGCGAACAGCAGGTAGTCCCAGGCGGTCAGCGATGCGAGGGCTGTCGTCATGGCGACACCAGCGCGGCCTCAATCCCGTTAAGGCTCAGCCGCGCCCTGGCCTGATCGGCCTCGCCACGCGTTGCAAACGGCCCGACGCGAACCCGCAAGCGAACACCCTGCCCGCCGTCAACTGCCTCGGTATACGCTGGCAAGCCCATCGCCTTGATCCGCGATACGAGGGTGGTGGCATTTTCAGGTTTTGAAAAGAGTCCGACCTGCACGAGCCAACGGCTCGGCAAGGGGCTCGCTGCGCCCGGTGTTGCAGCCCCCCCCGCCCTCGGCGGCGACGTTCCCGCAGCATTCTCTCCTGGGGAAATGGCCGAGGCCGATGGACCATCGGGAGGAGGCTGTGCCGACTGGGGTCTGGCCGGGGCCGTTGACGCGGACGGCGACGGGCGAGAAGAGGTCGGGGCTGAAGGCGGCGCGGGCACTGCGGCGGTGGCCTGCGAAGGCAGGCTGCCGGAACCGTGCGTCGCGCCCTTTCCGGGCTGAGGAGCCGCTGGCTGTGCGGGCAGGGTGGGCGCCGCAGCCACAGGCTGGCTGGGTGGCTGCACCGGCGCAACCGCAATGGGCAAGGGCGTGTCGCGGGGCGGAATGTCTACTCGGATCTCAGGCCGCTGGAAGCTGGGCTCTGGATCCAGTACAAGGGGCAGCGCAATCGCAACCGCGACGGCCACGAACACCGAGCCCATCAACCGACGCCGCGCCCGACGCTTGAACGGGAGGGCGGGGTCGACTGCAGCCCGCTCAGCCTGGGCAGCGCGCGTGGCCATCTGTCAACCGCCTGCCGCATCGGGGCGGGCGTCTCGGTGCGAACTCAAACGCTTGGTGGGCGGGCTTCGGCACGGGCTTCCAGTATGTCTGCCACGGTCAGGAATGAACCGAAGACAACAATTCTATCATCCTCACTCGCGGCAGCTTGGGCGCGCTCAAGCGCGTCGCGCGGCGATGGGTGCATCTCGACGGCATGACCCACGCGCGGCGCGATGCCGAGCGCGGCAAAGCGATCGAACAGTTCCCCGGCGCTCGCCGCACGGGAGCCCGGCAAGTCGACCAACAGCCAATGATCAACGCTATCCCGCAAGGCCTTGACGATGCCATCGATGTCCTTGTCACGCATGACGCCTAAAATCGCCCAAGTCTCGGGAAAGAAGCCCATGTTGTCGAGATTGCTCGCCAGATGCGCCGCCGCATGGGGGTTGTGTGCGACGTCAAGCACAACCGTCGGTCGACCCGGCAGCACCTGGAAGCGACCCGGCAGATCGACCAGAGCAAGTCCCTGCCGAACCGCCTGCTGGGTGACCGGGAGGCGGTCTGCGAGTGCCTCCAGCGCCGCCAACGCAGCCGACGCATTGAGCAATTGATTGGCACCCCGCAACGCGGGGTAGGCTAGGCTATTCCGGCGAATCCTGCGCCCCGCGTAAGACCATTGCTGCCGATCTCCCGCATAGTTGAAATCACGACCGAACCGCCAGAGGTCGGCTCCAATTGCGTGAGCGTGGCGAACGAGCGAATCGGGTGGCATGGGATCAGCGCAGATCGCAGGGCGCTGCGGGCGGAAGATGTGAGCCTTCTCATGACCGATGTGTTCTCGCGTGGGCCCGAGATACTCGACGTGGTCGATGTCGATCGAAGTCACGATTGCACAGTCGGCATCGATCAGATTCACCGCATCCAGGCGGCCCCCGAGCCCGACCTCGAGAATCACCACATCCGGACGGCATCGGGCGAAACACACCAGCACCGCAAGCGTTGTAAATTCAAAATAGGTCAGCGAAACCTCACCTCGCGCAGCCTCGACCTGCTCAAACGCTGCGATCAGGTCTGCGCTCGCAACCGGCACGCCATCGATACGGGCCCGCTCATTGAAATGCACCAGATGCGGTGAGGTGTAGAGGCCAACACGATAACCGGCTGCCCTGAGGATTGAGTCGAGATGCGCACAGGTCGAGCCCTTGCCATTGGTGCCACCCACGGTGATCACGACAGCCTCGAGTCCGAGCTCGAGCCGGGCAGCGACGGCTCTCACCCGTTCGAGACCCAGTTCGATCGACTTGGGGTGCAGCGCCTCGATCCGCTCCAGCCATTCCGGAAGCTGCCTAGCCACCACGGCGTTCAGGAGACAGCCTCGCTCGGCTGTCGCAACAGCAGGGCAAGCAGGCGGGCGATCTCCTCGCGCATGACCCGCCGATCGACGATCATGTCGATCGCCCCCTTGGCAAGAAGAAACTCGGCCCGCTGAAAACCTTCAGGAAGCTTTTCTCGAACCGTCTGCTCGATCACCCGCGGGCCGGCAAAGCCGATCAGCGCCTTGGGTTCGGCGATCACCACATCGCCCAGAAAACAGAAACTGGCTGACACACCTCCCATGGTCGGATCGGTCAGCACCGAAATGTAGGGCAACCTCAGCTCTGCCAGCCGAGAAAGCGCTGCAGTGGTCTTGGCCATCTGCATGAGCGACAGCAGCCCCTCCTGCATCCGCGCGCCGCCCGAGGCCGCCACGGATATGAAGGGCATCCGCTGATCGACCGCAGTCTGAACTCCGCGCGCAAAACGCTCACCCACCACTGACCCCATCGATCCGCCCATGAATTCGAACTCGAAACAGGCTGCGACCGCTGGAATCGAGCGAACAGACCCCGACATCACCAGCAGCGCATCGCTCTCCCCAGTTGCTTTGGTCGCTTCGGAGAGCCGATCAGGATACTTGCGGCTGTCCCGAAACTTCAGCGCATCGACCGGAAACACCCCCCGGGCGATTTCCTGGCGGCCGTCTGGGTCCAACAACAGATCGAGCCGGCGGCGCGCAGAGACCCTCAGATGGTGGGTGCACTTTGGGCAGACATGCTGGTTAGCCTCGAGGTCAGCGGAATAGAGCACGGCATCGCAAGAGGGGCACTTGACCCAAAGGCCTTCGGGGACCTTCTTGCCGCCCTCAGCCTGTCGCTTGATGCGCGGCGGCAGCAGCTTGTCGAGCCAGCTCATCCCTCTCGCACCTGAATCGTATCCGCCACAACCGTCTCATCGATGGCGGCGCGAACCTCGCCGATGAAGGACGCTGCCCGATCGGGCGCCGCGCCAGCCTCCCCCTCTTCCAGAACCTGGATCATTCGGGTGCCGATGATGACGGCATCGGCCACGCGCGCAACGGCCGAGGCGGTCGCACCATCTCGTATCCCGAAGCCCACGCCAACGGGAAGTGCGGTGCGAGACTTGATGTGACCGACCCTTCGCACGACATCATCGATATCGAGGTTGCCGCCCGTGATGCCACGCAAAGACACGTAATAGACATAGCCGCTCGCGAGAGACAAGACCTGATCGATCCTCGCGTCAGCGGTCGTGGGCGCCAAAAGGAAGATCGGATCGATTCCTTCAGCGCTCGCCAGGCGGGCAAACTCCTGGCTCTCCTCAGGCGGATAGTCCACCACGATCAGCCCGTCGACCCCGGCTGCGGCCGCCCGCTCGATGAACGCGGCAGCGCCCATGCGCTCGATCGGGTTGGCATAGCCCATCAACACGACCGGGGTCGATTGATCACGCTCGCGAAACTGCGCGACCTGTTCGAGCACATCTCGCAAGCCCACACCGTTGGCGAGCGCGCGCTCGCTCGAACGTTGGATCGCTGGACCGTCTGCCATCGGATCCGAGAACGGCACACCCAACTCGATGATGTCGGCGCCGGCCGCCGCAACCGCATGCATGACCGGGACCGTCGAATCGCGAGAGGGGAATCCAGCCGTAAAAAATGGAATCAGTGCCTTGCGGCCTGATGCGGCGAGACGAGCAAAACAATCCTGGATGCGTGCGCCCATGTCAGAACCCGAGTCCAGCGCGCTGCGCAACCGTATGCATGTCCTTGTCCCCACGGCCCGACAGGTTGACCAGCAGGACGGTCTCGCGAGGCAAACTCGGCGCGATCCGAGCAGCATGGGCAATGGCGTGGCTCGACTCGAGCGCAGGAATGATGCCCTCGATACGGCAACAATCGTGAAATGCGGCAAGCGTCTCGCTGTCGTCCACCGCCACATACTCCGCTCGCCCGGAATCCTTGAGCCAGGCGTGCTCGGGACCCACGCCCGGATAATCGAGGCCGGCTGACACCGAATGAGTGTCGATGATCTGGCCATTTTCATCCTGGAGCAGGTAGGTCCGGTTACCATGCAGCACACCGGGCGTGCCCGCCGTCAGTGACGCGGCATGACGACCCGTGGCGATGCCCTCGCCACCCGCCTCGACGCCCACCAGACGCACACCGGGCACATCGATGTATGGATGGAAGATCCCGATCGCGTTGGAGCCGCCGCCGACACAGGCAATCACGTAGTCAGGCTGTCGTCCAACCCTCTCGGGCATCTGGGTCAGACACTCGCGTCCGACCACCGCGTTGAAATCCCGAACCATCATCGGATAGGGATGAGGCCCCGCGACCGTGCCGATGATGTAGAAGGTCTCATCCACGTAGGTCACCCAGTCGCGCATCGCTTCGTTGAGCGCGTCCTTGAGCGTACGTGAGCCCGACTCGACCGGCACGACGGTCGCGCCCAGCAGCTTCATTCGATAGACGTTTTGCGCCTGGCGCGCCACGTCGTCCACGCCCATGTAGACGATGCATTCCATGCCAAAACGGGCGGCCACCGTCGCGGTGGCGACGCCATGCTGGCCGGCGCCGGTCTCGGCGATCACCCGCTTCTTACCAATGCGACGGGCCAGCAGGGCCTGCCCCATGGTGTTGTTGATCTTGTGCGCGCCGGTGTGATTGAGGTCTTCACGCTTGAAGTAGATCTGGGCGCCGCCGAGCTTCTCGGACCACCTGCGGGCGTGGTAGATCGGGCTGGGTCGACCCACGAAATGCTTCAGTTCGCTTTCAAGCTCCGCGACGAACTCTGGGTCCTTGCGGTAGTGCTCGTAGGCCTTACGCAACTCGTCGAGCGCGCCGATCAGCGTCTCGGAAACGAAAACTCCACCATACGGGCCAAAATGGCCGCCGGCGTCGGGAAGATCGTAGGGTTTCATGGCTGCTTCAATGGCAAGGTGGACGGTGTGGTCATCGCCCGGCGGGTAGCGCTCGCTCGCACCACGTCGGCTCTAAGGACAGCTTCAACGAAGGCTTCCATGCGAGCGTGATCCTTGCAGCGCGGATCGGCCCCCTGAATGCCACTTGATACATCGACCGCGAGAGGCTGTACCCGAGCGATCGCATCACCCGCCGACGCAGGATCGAGACCGCCCGAGAGGATGATCGGGCGAATGCGTTGCTCGGGAATCCAGGACCAGTCGAAGGACTGGCCGCTACCACCGTAGCCCGAGTGAAAGGAATCGACAAGCAAGGCCTCGGCATCGGGAAAAAGAGCGCTGGATTCTAGCAAATCACCCGGTCCACGCATCCTGACTGCACGCCACCAGGGCCGGTTGCCGGCCAGGCTGCTGCAGGCGCCCGGCGTTTCATCGCCATGAAACTGCAGCACGTCAAGGCCCACTGCGGCCTGGGTCTCCTGAACCTGCTCAGGCGAGGCGTTGACAAACAACCCGACGGCACTCACCCAGGAAGGAAGACGCAGGCGCAAGACGCGGGCCTCGTCCAGCGCAAGCGCGCGGGGACTGCGAGCATAGAAAACGAACCCCACCGCATCGACACCCAGCGCCACTGCGGTATCGACGTCCTGGGCTCGGACAAGACCGCAAAATTTGATACGGGTTCTCAAACGGTCGGACCTGAATGAAGGGATTGAGGCCAGGAAGGCAGGGCAAAACGTCGATCGTACTCCACACCCTCTAAAAATAGCCCTGCCGCGTCGAAAGTCGGTGCCGAGAGACGACGATCGCGAGCCCGCAGCACGTCGCTCAGCCAACGGACGGGGCGCTGCCCCGCGCCCACCATGACCAATGCGCCAACGATATTGCGAACCATGTGATGCAAGAACGCGTTGCCGACGATGCGAATTTGCAGGAGTTGCGCGTCGCCCGACCGGATACCAGGAAAATCCCGGCCCCCGACCCGATCCTCGTTGAGCGGCTCGACGCTGATCGAATCGATACGGCGAATGGGGGACCGGGCCTGACATTGAGCCGAGCGGAAGGTAGAAAAGTCATGCTCACCAATCAGGACGCCCGCAGCATCGCCGATCGCGAATCGGTCAAGGGCACGATGGGTCCAGCCAACGCGACCCGACAGCAAGGGCTCGCGAGTCGGCGCACTGAGCAACAGATACCGGTAAGAGCGCCTGAGCGCACCGTAGCGCGCGTGAAAGTCGGGATCGACGGTCGCCGCATGGCGCACTGCGATCGCCGGTGGAAGATGGGTATTGACACCCCGAACCCAGGCCGAAAGGGGGCGCTTGCAGTCGACATCAAAATGCACAACCTGTCTCTCGGCGTGCACGCCGGAGTCGGTCCTGCCCGCACACACAGTCTGCGGGCGCTGATCGGCAATTCGGGACAACGCAGACTCGAGACAATCCTGCACGGTCTTGCCCCCAGGCTGGGTCTGCCAGCCTTCAAAACTCGATCCGTCGTAGGACACGACCAGAGCAATACGCTCCAGATCCTGGGATCGCTGATCGCGCCGAGCCCGCTCGCCCCGAGACACGTTCACCCGGTCCGGACCAACTGATTCAACAATCGCTGCGCGATCCTGCGCTGGGCCTCGTCGCCATCGATCAGTGTTTGGGCGAGGAGCTGACGTGCGCGCGGCTCATCGCCCAGATCCATGTAGGCCGCGGCCAACTCCAGCCGGGCAGCGACCTGTTGCCTGACTACTGCCGCGAGACCGGAGGAAACCGCAGAAAGCGTTTCGGGATCCCTGTTCAAGTCGCTACTGGAGCTGGAATCGCGCCCTCGCGGGGTCGGCCTGAGCGTGGGCACAGCCCCCTGCAGCGAATCGGCAGCGGGTCCGATCAGGGGCTCGTTGAGGTCAAGAGAGGGCAATTCGAATCGCCCACCGATTGCGCGCTCGAGGTCCGATTGTCCAGACGGCATGGACGGGCGCGGGCCAGGGCCCACCAAGGGAGCTTGATTCAGCGGCGGGGACGGGTTCTCGGCCAAGGGCTCGCTCGCTCCGGCATGCGCAGGCTCCTGGGCGATTGGCTCGAGCTTCAGAAAGGGCTCAAGCTGAGGATCCCTGCGGACAGGGAGCGACCTCGGCTTGGGGTTGCGGGCGGGAGCAGGAGGGCCGCCGAACACCATTCGAATGAGAATCCATGACACCAGGGCCACCACAATGATGAGAATCGCATACGGGCTGAATGGGTGGTCGAACTGCGCGGGCAAGGCCGAGCGTACGCGCTGCTGCCAGCCGGGTGTCGGTTGCGCGGCCTCTGGAGTGTGCGGGATCTCTGCGGCGGCCGGTGAGGGCGCAGGCGGAAGAGAGTCGGGCCGTACCGCCGGAGCGGGAGCGGGAGCGGGAGCGGGAGCGGGAGCCGGAGCCGGAGCCGGAGCCGGAGCCGGAGCCGGAGCCGGAGCCGGAGCCGGAGCCGGAGCCGGAGCCGGAGCGGGAGCGGGAGCGGGAGCGGGAGCCGGAGCCGGAGCCGGAGCCGGAGCCGGAGCCGGAGCGGGAGCGGGAGCGGGAGCGGGAGCCGGAGCCGGAGCCGGAGCCGG
>Ga0169931_10013071_pt1 | contig 11399 bp, 5 predicted proteins | sample Kivu_15m_20L_FD_129675 | JGI IMG/M metagenome (GOLD analysis project Ga0169931, IMG submission 129675) | Freshwater microbial communities from Lake Kivu, Western Province, Rwanda to study Microbial Dark Matter (Phase II) - Kivu_15m_20L... | ecosystem: Environmental > Aquatic > Freshwater > Lake ... | reverse complement strand
AAGCTTATATAATAAAAATTATAAAGTTTATAAAATGCTCCAAAAATGCTTATTCTTCCAATTTATTCTCAGTTGAGATCTTAGTAGCAAGCTAAAATTTTTGAAAGTTCATAATTACGAAAATGCATTGTAGCAACGAATATTGCTGAGACTTCATTAACATTAGATGGTGTCAAATATGTCATAGATACAGGATTTTGTAAATTAAAAGTATATAATCCTAGAATAGGTATGGATGCACTTCAAATTACTCCTATTTCTCAAGCTAATGCCAATCAAAGATCAGGGCGAGCAGGAAGAACTGGACCAGGACATTGTTATAGATTGTATAGTGCTCATATATTTCGTTAATAACTTTTCTAGAATAATATTCCAGAAATTCAAAGAACTAATTTATCTAATGTCGTTCTACTTTTGAAGAGTCTCAATATCGATAATTTGCTCGAATTCGATTTTATGGATCCACCACCTCAATAAACTATAATTAGTTCAATGTATCAACTGTGGGTGCTTGGAGCTCTTGATAATTTAGGAAATTTAACGCCATTGGGTCGAGAAATGGCATAATTTCCTGTCGATCCTCCGCTTTCAAAAATGATTATAGTATCTAATGAATTAAAATGTCTAAGTTAAGTTGTAACGATTGTATCTATGCTTTCTGTTCCTAGTATTTTTTACAAACCAAAATAACAAATGCAATAAGCTGAAAGTGCAAGATAAAAACTGCTAATACCATAAAGTGATCATTTAACTTATTTGAATATATACGAACAATGGAAAAGACATAATTTTTCTTCATAATGGTGTACTAAACATTTTTTACAATATAAATCTTTAAAAAAGGTAGGATAAGTAAGGTCTCAATTAATGGAAATCGCTAAAGACCGTAAATTTAATATTACTTCATGCTAATATAACTATGATTTGGTAAGAAAAGCTATTACTTCAGGATATTTCATAAATGCTGCTAAAGTAAAAGGTATAGGTGACTATGTAAATATGCGAACTGGGGTACCTTGCAGATTGCATATGAGTAGTGCACTTCTTTGTCTTGGACATATACCATAATATGTAGTTTATCATGAACTTGTAATGACTTCCAAATAGTATATGAACTGTGTTACAATGGTAGATCCACATTGGTTAGCTTAAATGGGTCCAATGTTTTTCAGTATTAAAACAGATTTGAATAAATCAAAAGCAGATATTGATAAATAAGGCCAAAACTTTATATATAAGCAGATTTAATAGGCCAAAAAGAAAAAATAATAGATGTAAAAGAAAAGATAAAAATAATAATAAATTTAAAGATCCATCAGAATGAATAAAACAAATTATGTTTTGTAAGCTGGAAAAAGTTATAAATTTAGCACTCCTCGAACAAATATACCCAAAAAATATGATTGAAAAAAATATTTATATATTTTTATTATTATTAAAGATATGTATGAATGAAGATCATCATTTTAAAGCTCAATCATCTTTCTTTTTTCCAATAATTTGTAATATCTTTAAGAAGAGTGAAATGATATCCATATAAATAAGAATCGCTCCTAGAACATAGTCATCAAGAGAAAGAGATTTATGTCTTCCACCAAGCATTAATTGGGTATCGATTATTAAATATACACTTTAAACACCTGCCATTAAAATAGCAAGTCCCATTACAATTATGTTACTTCTAATGAATAATAAGTTGATTAAACTAACACTTATAGCAGCCCATACGATTGAATACAAGAAACCTATATATTTTATTTTTTACCTTTACTGCCACATAGCCAAGTAGTATAGTCTTATTTTGTGGTCATAGCATGATAAGTAAGCCCAAGGGTGGCTGATAAAGTTGCTATGGCAGCTAATAAAACGCTTTCAGCGGTATACATTGAGCATACTAATGAAACCATATAAGATTAAGCTAGTGTAAAAATTGAAAGAGCAATCATATTTGCTGGATATCTTCTGCTGATATTTGCAAAATCTAATATAAATGTATTCTTACACAAAGAGATAATACTGCCTAAAGCTGCAACGAATGACACCAAGAAGAGCCACATATTTCTTTATTGGAATTTCGCAAAAGATCTAAAGGTGAAGTTTAAATAAACCATAAAAACTGTAGCAGCTAACTGAGCTGAGATAATGGTGTAAACTTTCTTAACAAAGTTTTGTCTGGCGTTTCCAGAGAGAGATGAAAATTGATGTCCTTGTTCTTGCTCTTAATACATAAATATAATTTAAATGATTATACGTATAACCCTATAACTTAATATAAGTATAAAGTTATAATATGTAGACTCCGATTAAATACGACTATTAAATATAAATTTTAGATTAATCTTTAATTATAAAATCATAAATACTTATAAATCTTTATAATTGTATTAATTTAATGATTTTTATCAATTTTAACTTAATTATGTCTTATTTAACATAATAATTTACTCAAAATAAAGCAATTTCTATGTAGACTTAAATGATTCTAATAAACTAACCCTCAATAAATATTTATATATGCTATTTTTAAAGTATTCATCAGAAATAAAAATAGTTCTTTATAATTCTTAGTTTACATTGATTTTGAACAAAGTAAATATGATTATTTTATCAATAATTTTATAATTATAATTAAATGTCATAACAAAATAAAACAAAAGAAGATCTTTAATTCGAATAAAAATTAAAGAAAGCCGTTTATAAGACTACAACACAAAATTATGGTAAAATATAACCTAAACGTACGAATAATCCTATATAGTACCTGTCTCTAAAGAATGTGGTATTAATGGTAAGTTTACTGATGTAATATTTTATTTATTTAGCATTTAATATACTCTGGAATGTATCAGAATGCAAGTCTTAATACTACTCCAGATAGAGATAGATGGGTTAATGGCAGTAAAGATTGGATGTAACATCTTGGATGATTCTTCTCAATATATATAACTTAATAGTCAAATTCAAAGCTATTTATTAATATAAATACAATAAAGTCAAAAATATCATTTTGTTTGATGGTTTTGCAGCAGTTTTGATAGTTGCATTTTTTGACCTGTAAATTATTATAATTATTTCATTTTTTGAGTCATTATACTTATCTTCTATTCATAGCTTTATCTTAATTTATCCATTTGTTATGTCTTTTTCCTTAATTACATTCTTATGTTTTCTATCTAAAGCTTTCTCTTGCCATTTTAGATGTTTTAAGATTCTTTTCTATTTTGATTTTATTGTCTTATTTATCTATATTATTTGTCTAATTTTAGTCTATTATCTTTTTATTCATGTAATTATTTTCTCAATTTTTGAGTCTATTGTCTCAGTTAATCATTTTATTTTTGTAATTTTGAATATTATCTACATTTTTGATTGTGTTCATCTTTAAGATCTCTTTATGATGACTATAATGACTAGGATCTAATCTTTACTGAATGTAGTTGTGATTAATAGTCTTAAACAAGCCTATTCAATTTGATTTTTTATCTAAAAAATCTTTATCTTTCCTAAGTGACCATATTTAATTAATTTCTTATGTTCTCTACGATTTATTATGATTATAAATATGCATTACTGACTTTTTCTACTTATTCTTTCAATAATTTTAAATCTCCATCAGTTAATTTACCCTATTCTTTCCAATGTTCAACTTCTTTATTCAATAATATCTTCTCTTCATTAAGTTTTTCTATCTTATTAATAAACTGATGTATATCTTTTTCTAAAGATGATATCTTCTAATGATATCTTCTTTAGTTTATTTCCATCTTTTCTAAATTTATATCTTGATTATGTTTCGCCTGCCTAAGTTATTTAATATTATCAATCATCTCTTCTACTTATTTTATTTTTTATTAATATATTTTACTCATTTAGTTGAGCTATGACTGTAGTCTATTATTATCTATGATTAATTATTATAATTATAACTTTAAGCCTGTTGATAGCTAATTAGATTATGATAATTTCTTTTACATTAATTATATTTTTTATCTATAAATATTTCTTTATTCGTTCATTTTAGTCTTTTAGCTGTAGTATTATGCTGATAAATCGTTGAATTTCTTGAAATTTAGTTAGTATTTATCTTTTAAGCTTTATTTTTATGATTACAAAGCACGTCTATAAGATGATTAATCATCGTTTTTCTTTTTTATTGATTATTTCATGTGTTATATATCAAGTAGATATTAGTTTAAGCTTTTTTATAATGTTTGTTTTTACTTTAAAAGTTTTTTAAAATCATTTTTTTAGGTTTCAAGCTTTTTGTTCAACTTGTTTTTTTATTATTACCATACTTGATTAACATTAGTTTATTTTTTATGAAGTTATTAAATAATTAATTCAAGTTACTGTACTCTTTTTTACAGCTTTTTTGATTTTTTATTAAAAGACTATGTTATTTATTTTTATTGTTTCTATGAAGCTTATGATAATCGTTTATATTATTCTTGGAAGATTAATTAAGGCTGAGTTGGAGTATATTTTTATGGAAGATTTTATCGAATACTTTAAAAAAGTTTTTATATTTATTTCAACTCAATAGTTTTTCTATATTTAGAATTCTTTTAAAATCGTTAAAGGCAATCATTTATTTTAATTTGAGTTCTAAAAGTTTATGTACTGATTTTTTTATCATTCAATTTCTTTTAAATATTTACTTGAACTCCAAAATTTTTATGACTATCATCATGAACTTGAATTTTGAGTGTTAATTATTTTAGCGAATCATGAGATGGATAAATTCCATATAATTTTCGAGTAATTTATTATAGATTTTCAAGAAAAGAGTGGCATTTATTCGGATTACTTTGTATCGTTTGTTTGGCATCATTTAAATTTTATAACATTTTTGATAAAGTAAATGAATAGACCTCTTCCATTCTTTTGGTTTATTCTAAAAACATGTTTAATTTTGCTTCAGAATACCCTTAATTTTTGAGTCTCTTGATGAAATTTTAACTTAATATTTCTACTAAGCTAATCATATTATCTATATTTTTTGAATGATTTTAAGTAGTTACTTTGACTAAATCTGATACATTTTAGCTATTGTTATTATCAACTAATCGACTATATTTAAATATTTAGCTTAAATTAGAATTATAGCTTATCTTATTATTCTCCATTAGCTTATTAACCTTTTCAAAATATTATCTTATCTTATTTTCTTAATTTTAAAAATAATTTTTGATTTGTAATACTTATTTTATTGAATTGGTTTTGTTTGTTTTGGATTTGGCTTTAGAAGATTGACGATTGGCTACATGAGAAGCTCGTTGTTCATTTAGCATCTTATCCTCATACATTATCTTGTCTTCATTTATTTATTGTTTTTAATATGTTCTTTTTGATTAATGTTTTGTATCAGTATAAAGAAGTCGAGATTAAGGTAATTTTATCTTATTAATTATTGATTTTCTTTAAGTTTTGAATTTAAAAATCATATCTTTTATCATTTCTTAATATGATTCTTATATTTCTTCATTGAATATAAGTTTATATAAACTTTTCATATCTTATTATACATTTTTTCTTTGAAGATAATGCTGATTTCTGTATTGATATGTTAATTTCTATGATATTTCAATGATCTTTTTACCATATGAAATTGTAAGTTGTATAATACTTGCTATTTCAGAGTGATCAATTGAACTTTTATGCTATTTAGTTATATAACTAAGGTCTAATGGTTAGAAAGAATCAAACAGATTCAAAAGATATTGTTGTAATGTGTCGAATTCTTATATGTATGAAACTATCATTATTCAAATATTTTGTATAATTATTTGAACATTATTATAATAAAAATTGATTAACTGTTTTCATGATAAAAAAGATAAAATATTTATATGATTAAATCAACATTCATTTCTGGCCATCAGGACTAACTTGCGAAGAATAGCTGTTTATGTATAAACACAAGGAATCCACAAAGATTGCAAGAATAATTCATATAATGCACCTTCAAGAGCTGGTAGATCTTCTCCGTTTGTTTCACATATTTTAAGAAGCATATCTTTAACAGTTGTTTTCCAAGTTTCGATTTTGCCATACAATATTTATAGTTTTTTCATTTCTGCAGTTTAAACTCCCAATGATTTTCCTTACTCAACTAGTTAATTCAAGGCATATTATGTCAGTTTTGCATGAGAATCCCAGAAGAAAAATCCAACACTTTATTACTTATATAAAGCTTTACATCCAACACATTTAAGCTTAATTTAATTTTTAGTTTGATGTTTTTTGATCCCTAAGCATTCAATATGATACCATTATTAGCATTTATATTAACATTGTACCATAATAGAATTTTAATTTGGCACTCCATATCTACAAATGCAATATTATTTTGGATCATCTATATGAATCAATTAAGGAGGAAATTATCCTGAGAGAATAGCTTCTGCTCTTTCAACTTCTTCTTTTTGATTTCGGGCTAATTTTTTAGCAGTACTAGCTACAGCAGTATTTCTATATTAAGTATCTGGATTTAGGCCTTTTCTTTTCTTTTTTGCTTTTATGCCAAAAGTTTATTAAGTTATTAAGGTCATATCTTCATTAGAGTAAAATGGATTTTGTTTTCTCTTTCTTTTATTACCTAATTATTAACCTCCTCTACCTTCTTATCTGCCTTATTACTTTTGATTTTTCTTCATTTACAAAAGTTATAATAATTCTTAAGGTTTTCTTGCCTTTAATTACATACTTAAAACGGGCACAGATTTAATGACTGATTCAGCAATCTCCTTCCATGCTAAGATATATGCATTTTTCTTAGAAAGAATATATGTTTCTCTAAGAAATATAGGAAACTTTGAGCCTTATGCTTACAAAGCTACTAAATCATGATCAGTTTTATCAGGCTTTTACATTACAGAATTATAATGTAACATAAATTTGTATATATCACTTAAAGTAGCCTTCAGTCTTACTAATTATTATATGGCAAACTTAAGATTAAATCCATTGCAAAATTCAAAAATCATCAATAAAAGTTTATAATGCCAACAAAATTATCCATTTTTGATGTAATATTTCTTTTTACCTTCAGTAGTTGAAGCTCCTCCACCTACCAAAGTTGGTGTATAAGGAATAAATACTATACCCTCTGTATTACCTGTTTAAGGTTTATTTATCATTTTTTCTTCAATTAATTATCCCATATCTTGATTTTTTCCTTATTAATCATCATCTTTTTTGATTTTCTTTTTTTAAAATCTTTTTATAGCAAGATATTTTTCTTTCCATTAATCTGATAACAATAGTTGATATTGTAGTTCTTCTTTTAAGTCTAATATTATTTGATCATTAAGTTTATATTTTTCAATTTCTTTATCAATTTATTTACAAAATTTATTCATCTCTGATAATTTATACGTAGAATCTATTTATATACCAGTAATTTTTTATAATAAACTATTCAAACGATTTCCGTTTCGGCATAAATATTATAAAGCTTTTTATTTAATTCCTTAACCAAATTATGAAGATTGTTATGCACTTTGAAGATCTTTCTATAAAGTTAATAAAAATAATTGATCTGTAGAGTTAAAAGGATTTTATTTAGTTTAACTTAATTTACGGCCTATTTTTTATCTCCATTTTAGTATAATGTCTATTTTACTTAATTAATCTTCAATGTCCTTAGAATGAAGACAATTTTTTGATTATTATATAAGTTATCGAATACTTATTTAAGCTTTATGTGATTTAAATGCCTATATAAGTTATTTCGCTTTAATACTCCAGGTTTATGCTCTTCCCATGTAATCTTCGAACATTTTAAATGAAATCAAATGCTTTGGAAATCCTTTTGACCTTGATTATTGTAAAACATCATCTCCTGCTTATTTTACTTGAAGATCCTTTATTTAAAAGGCTTTAGTTTAATTTAATGCTCCAAAGACATATTCAAGATCTTATGAATTAAACAAATATGATTATCCTTATGGTGGAATTTATTCAGCGCTCATTAACATAAATTCCATCTTTGCTATTATGAAATATATCTAGATCATTCTATTGTATAAAATCTAGAACTCTTCAAAAAGTAGTCCATTCTTTATAGATTTTCTAATAATATTTATAATTTAATCTAAGATAGGTGAATCTAATTATAATAATTAATTTATACTTACTTTTAAATCTTAAACAGTTTTAACTTTGCCTTATGATTCAATCCAAACTTATTATGGAATATTTAGTTCATGTCTTGCTGAAAGTAATTGCATTTTAAAAGCTTATTATGGAATCATTCGTTGTCTAATGAGCTTTCTTTGAGTCAGTAATTACAGTTTAGTTGTTGGAACTCGATCTTAATTAAGGATTTGCTGTGATTAATACCATCCCATATAACTAATTATTCTTGTTTATAGTTTGGCATATTAACATGTTTAATATCCTTTTTACTTTAATTTTTTAATAGCATCTTTTATCTGTTAGTATTTAGCTGGATTTGATATATCTTTTTTTACTTTTTCCATGATTTAATAATATTAAAGACGAGATTGAAGTTTTTGCTGAACTCTATTTGCTATAGGAATATCATTGATAATCTTTGAATACTGATTTAAAATCTTCAATGATTTTTATGATTTTTAATCTTATAACCAAAGACCAATTCTTTAAAGCCATTCAAGATTTTATCGAATATTCATTTAAAACATTATAAATTATTAATGTTCAACAGGAGAAAGTTCAATTTATCGTACGAAAGCTCGCACAAATTCAATACTTACTTTAGATGAAACTGTAGAATTTTGTGCAGTTCTAGTTTTTGCAGTTTTATTCAAAGGCGGCAATTTTTAAAGTAAATTTATTGATTGAGTATATAAAATACCTGTAGTCTTTTCGAAATTTTAGTAAATCAATGGAAGATTGTTAAATTAATTCACTAGCATCTGTAAAGTTTTAAACTATATCTTTTCTGATTGGTCTTTGAGCTTAAGTTCTAAATTTTAATCAAAAAAAGTTTATTAAAACTTCTTTTGCTTTTTAAGCCATTATTAACATCTTAAGACGGTTTCTTAAAATTGTATCATCTAATTAGTGATAATTTTATATTATTGAAGTGATTATCTTTTTGTAATTAACTTATCTATTGTCAATCTTGTACTTTGAAATGTTTTTTTAAGCTATCTACCAGTTCTAATTGATCTTTATACATGATCTCTAATAGCTTCAGGGATTTAAAATTTGTTCTGTTTTGCAACTTAGATCAAGGTGTTTAATTTAGATAAGTGAATTCTTGATTCTATTGAATTCTATACTGTTCCTATCCATCTTTACAATTATTTTTACTTTGTACTCTTTAATCCTTATAAATGTTAAGATATTCTACGCTGCATTTAAGTATCGCTTAGATTCAGAGGATTATTACAGCGATAAGAGTTATATGCAAGATAGTAAGGAAATAGTATATAAAATTTGGCACTAGTATAATTATATTTCATCTCATGAAGGAATTCCATTGCACGAACTCGAACTTTATCTCTTGAAAATATGCCTAAGTTAACGAAAAAAAGATAAAAAAGATAGGAAAATAACAGTCAAATTTACCTTGACATTATTTTCCAAGATGGAAATTTTTCCATCCATAATAAATTATTACCTTGAGTAAAATAATCAGGAATCTTTTATTAGTAATAAGCTTATACGAAATGAAGGTATTATTCAAGCTCTTAAAGCTGAATTTAACTTCTCTTATAAACAGGTTTGCTCAAAGGTACGGGGATTTAGTTGCGCGCTTTTATAATATATAGAATACTTTGATTAGACGATGGTGGTGTATAATCAGGTATATCGATTTGGTGATACTCCAGACCAATAGGTACATTTTTATGGATCGTTGATGCCAAAAATGGCTTATGATGTTAATTTTGTATTTTTTAGAACTATTGATGGTTGTTCTAAGGTATAATCATCTAGTTTTAATTCTAAGCTATATTAGTTCCGTGCATCATATCAATCAAAATATCAATTAATTATATTCATAGCTTTCACAATCATCAACTCAATTATTGTTGATTTTTAAAAAGCATTGTTTAGGTTTTACTCTAACTCTCTCACTCATTTATAATTGTATAACAGTCCATCATCCAATATCAATATCCCCGTGGCTCTTTTTCATGCCCTACCAAAAATTATCTTTCCGTCCATCCTTCTCAGTTTTGGATATATAATCTAAAAATGAGTATATGGAGAGTTTTTCTTTGAGGAATGATATTGTTTTTGAAATTTATTAATATAGAAAATATAAATGATGAGTTTTGGCGATCTTGCATTGGACTTTTATTTATCCCACACCTTTTTATTCTAAATGTAAGATATGATCGATTATTCAATACATTTTATCGATCTTTGAATACTTTTCGCTTCATTATTTGTTCTTGAAAATGTAGTCTAATTTTTCTCAATATATATTGTAGTTGTAAGAGTAACTCAATAATTGAAACATCAAAAAAGGATTATTAATTATGATTCATAACCTTCATATAAATCATAATTTTTCTTTTTTCAAACTTTTGATAATATTTTTCGACTTAATACGACTGCCATAATCATTCAATGATGATTATACACAACATTATTTAGATTTAGCACTTCAGAATTCACTTATAGCATCTTTGTTGGCTCTTTTTTGGTTTTAAAGGTGTAATGTTCAAGATCTCTCAATTCTAGTTTTTTCTATATTTATGTTTTAACAAATTTTATTTATTTATTCCATAAAAATACTTATCATATGATTTTATCAAATTATCAACCATTCAATTTCCCTTTTTTTATTCTGATTTCAAATTATTATTTTGATCATTTAAAAGAAATTCTTAATATCTTGCTTCTTTTGGCTTTTAAAGTTAGGCGACCGGTTTTTCAACATGAATTTCTTATTTATGGCCATTTTCTTGAACAACTGATACTTTATTCTATTTTTTCTCGTCGACTTTTGGTTGAGGGGTTTATTTATTTTTTTCTTAAGCCTTTTTATCCGTATTATCTTTTGGTTTTTATTTTATTTATTCAGATTTGAGATTTTGTTTTTAAACATTTTCTACTTTAGGCTTCTAAGACAAATTTGTAGGATTTGATGGATTCTATGCAGATTTTATCTCATTCAGAGTCTTTGGTTCTTATACAGGCTTTTGTGTGTTTGATACTATTTTTTACTGAGGTTTTTCTTCTTTTTTGGGTTCTGGATTTTTGTTTTATACTTTTTATTATTTCTTAGCAGTTTAAGGAACGGTATTTGTGTTTGATTGTTGAGTTTTTTCTTCTTTTTTGGGCTCTGAATTTTTGTTTTATACTTTTTATTATTTCTTAGCAGTTTAAGGAACGGTATTTGTGTTTGATTGTTGAGTTTTTTCTTCTTTTTTGGGTTCTGGATTTTTGTTTTATACTTT
>Ga0169931_10013070_pt1 | contig 11400 bp, 3 predicted proteins | sample Kivu_15m_20L_FD_129675 | JGI IMG/M metagenome (GOLD analysis project Ga0169931, IMG submission 129675) | Freshwater microbial communities from Lake Kivu, Western Province, Rwanda to study Microbial Dark Matter (Phase II) - Kivu_15m_20L... | ecosystem: Environmental > Aquatic > Freshwater > Lake ... | reverse complement strand
CCCCAACCCCAACCCCAACAATATGTAATATAAATAAAGTTAGAATCATTATTTAAGTTCGCTTTAATTGTGCGCTCTGTCCCAAGGAGAAATCGAAGACTGACTATCGTTTCTTCGAATCTATTTAATCTTTTGTCTTCTTATTATAGATTGCCGCTTTTTGTACCGAAATTTTATTGTTTTTTCACTATTTTTCAAGAAAGGTGTGTCAGTTATTTACTAAATTGTGGAATTTCTAGACTTTTTATTAGTCACCATCAGAAATTACTATGGATCAGATATTTTGAATTTTAAGCTTTTGTAACTTCTGTTTAAATTTATTCTTCTAATAAATATTGATTGCTAGGGGCATTAAGTTTTTATTTTACTTTTTATTTTACTTTTGATTTGAATATTTTTAATTACTTTTTTTTACTATTTGCTAGAATCTATAGTTTTTTTGATTGAGAATCTAGCTAATGTCTCAGTTTTGCTTCGAATCTATTTTTAATAATGAAAATTTGCATAGTGAATAGGCACCTATTTTTTGTTGCGAAATTAATTTTCAAGTTTTTAGTTAACATCAAGAACAAAACTGTTATTTTTACGATTTTGACGTTGTATCATTAGATAAGTTTTCGATTTATTTATTTTAATCGAATCGCATATATTATCAATATTTTATTGTGATTTCTGTGTTTGGATTTTGTTGACTACTTTAGTTCTAAAAAAATGATAAAGACTTGACTACTTCGGTGCATTACTTTGAGTCTTTTATACGCATAATTTTTTTTTATTAACAATATTTTTACGATTTTACAAAAATTCTTTAAGATAACTTAGAGCAGTACATGATTTGTATTTTTCAGGCAATTTGTTACCATCTTTTATTGGATCAAAAAATACTGAAAAGCTTCCCTTTTTTATCTTTTTATCTTTCTGATCATTGATTTAAACAAACTCTATTCTTTGCAATCTGTATGCCTGTCGCTGGCTTTATGTTATTTAAAGCAATCGTGATTTCTGGTATGCTTATTTGTTTATCATTTATTTCGGATTTATATTTAGGCTTGTTTTTTGCATATTGTTTATCATACCAATACACAAAATAAGATTATGAAAAATAATATATCTATTTATAATGTTCTTTTAAAGTTTTCTTCATGAAAAAAAAATTATCTAAACTTTATCTATATATATATTTTTTTCATATATGATTATCGCTGCGCACAATTGTTTGATTGGTGACTCTATATTATTTTTTAGAAAATAGCGACAAAAATATGTTTGAATTATCAAAACCCTTCGTAGCTCTTCTCAGTTTCCTCGTTTCAATATTCACCTTCGTTCCGAAGATCATGTATCATTACCTGACTGCTTAGTTATGGGCAAAGTAAATATCTATATATCCTTAGAGCTACTTACAAACTAATCGGAGCAAGAAACTAGCATAGAACTGATGTTCAAAATGTCCTTTAAATCGGAACTGCAATGGGCGGACCTTTGTCGGTTATTGTGGATAAGTTCAAATCTGCTAAAATCCTCGGTATTGATTAAAACAAAAATCACGTGCCAATATGCCAAGAATTATTCAAAGATTACTCAAATGTCGAAATAAAACATATGAATTTAGGTCAATTGGATCAAAATTAGACGTAGACTCTTTATGATGTTATTATTTTCGGATCGGAGTTTATGGATATGCCATATCAAAGCAAAGACCTTTAGAAAGCAAAAAGTAAATTTTTTAGTTAATTAGGAAAATTATCTAAAAATGGAAAAATCTATTTCCAAGCTCAACTTTATGAACGCGACTGTTTCATAATAAATCTATTGGAGCATATAAAACCTGTTTTGAAGTATTTGTTCAAAATAAAATTTGAAAAAGTTACCTATCGACATTAATTTGAGTCTTTCTTAGCTTAACAGCAAACAAAAGTTACGTATAGCGAACGTTGCTATGGAGATTTTTGCCGAATATTCTGGAAATTGTATCTTTATGAAGTAGAAAAAGCATTTTGATACTCCTCTAGTTTTAGATATGTTTTACTGATTAATCTTATAAAAAAATTGAATCAAAAATACATTTTTGAGAATAATCTAAAACGATGTTTTAATATTTATAGAACATTCTTTTTTGATATAAAAGTTCTATTATGAGAACGGAGCAGAGTCTACCAAGTATCCATGAGATGTATGACAGTATCAGGCAAGGCCGTGACTATAATGTCATAAAAAAACACTAGGGAAACAGAAAGACCTTTGCAGTGAATGCAAAACCTACCAAAAAAAGACATTATCTTGATTAATCTTTAAGATTAGATTGCTCTCCAGGCCCTGCAAGTAGTCTTATTGTTACTTAGACAAAGCCAATAAGCAGGATTAATGGACTGATAAAAGTCATTTTCAGGTCAAAAGATCAGAAAAAAAAACTTTTTTAGATTTTCTTTATCAGAAAGAGAAAAAATTTAAGGAACCGTCACCGAATCACTATAGTATCAGTCAATAGTGGCCTCAGAAAAAAGCCTAATCTAAAAATATTTCAGATAAAACCAATTTTGCTGATTCTTGTCAATACTTTAGCGATAAAGTACCAGGACCTGGAGCATACAATCTTAGGACTATCTTATCTAAAGGAGAATCGATGAAAAAGTTTTAAGCCCATAAACCTCTTCAGGCTCGACAAGTATGTGGTGCCTAGGTCACAAGTTACAATCCTTGTTACGTCGAATTTAATACTTTCAGTCGATACTAGTTAAAGAAACAGAGCAGTCAGCCTCAGTTCGTCAATAAAAGCCCATAAAAAAAAGAGTAAAAGAAATCAAAAGAGAATAAATCACCAAGCCCTAACACATACTCTACCGTTAGTTTTTGGCCAGGAAAATCTCCACAAAACAAAAATCAGAGAAACTTCTTCAAGCATTTGTCAAAAGGACCTTCACCTTCGGTATACCATTGATTCTTATGATTTTAATAACCTATTTTTTAATATAAAAATTCATAACATATGGCTGATTCTAGTAGGACTCATTATGAGTCTTTTTAAATTTAGATCTAAATCTATTTTATTTTTCAACTAGTTTGATGCAAGGGCCAAGTCCGAGAGTAGTCAAAGAGACCAAAACCATTCAAACCGACCCAGTTCCCGGTATCTCTTTTGAGCCTGACCCAAATAACTACAAACATTTTTACATCACGCTTCAGGGTAAAATAGTAATCACTCAGGACCACCAGGAACCTGCTACTAAGGAGGTATATTCCGTGCCGAACTTCTACTACCCGACGACTACCCTATGTCACCACCTAAAGTCATTTTTGAGACCAAAATTTATCATCCCAACATCGGTATAACTGCTTTTATTTAGACAATTTAGGAAGAATCTGCCTCGATATTTTGAAAAAGAACTGGTCTCCCGCTCTACAAATGAAGTCTGTATTGCTTTCAATTCAAAGTCTGCTTGCTGAACCGAATCCTGAAGACCCTTTGAATAATCAAGCCGCATAAGAATGGATAGCAAACAAAAAAGCTGCTGAAAATAAAGCGAGGGAGTTCGTTAAACAGTATGCCAAGTGATCTCAAAACATTATCTGCCAATAAATATTCAAAAAAAATAGAATTATACATAAAATACAGATTCATTTGTATTATTTGTCCTCTATCTCTTTGAGCTTCGTGTAAAAATCTTATCGTTATTGTATTGTCATAGATTTCTTTTCTAATTTGTTACATATATAGATATAATGTTTGATTGTTTCTCCATCCTAGTTTATTTGACATGTTTCTTTAGACTAAATCTACCATTTGACATTCTAACGAGTAATGTGGGGCAATCTTTTTTCGGCACTCGCATACGAAATACCAAAATAAACCCCATTTTGTTTAAGAACCCTATAACTTTCTTCAGCCATTTTTGCTACATTTATCAGAGGATTTTCAGTGCACATCAAAGTATCGATAGTTGATTTGTCAAGAACCATATCAAAAGAACAATCAGGAAAAGCCAAGCTCGTAACATCCATTACTTAAAAAAGCATAGAATTATAACCTTTTGCTTAGTTTTATGATTTCATTTGATCGATAACAACTCCAGAAATATCTATGTTTACGATATTATGATAGCCACTCTCATAGAGTCCGTACTGAAGCTGGCTGTTTCCACATCCTATATGCAGTATTTTAGCTTATTTGTTTCCTTTCAATACTTTTTATATCTAATGTCTGAGAGTTTAAAAACTTTATAACCACTAGAAGTGTGCTTCTTTAGAGCTCAGATATCTTTTATCCCAATAATAAACTTATCCATATTATATAGGTTTTTTGTGATTGCGAGGCTAGTTTTATGGTTCGCTATTCATGATTGTTGAATGTTATTTATATCAAAACAATTATTAAGACTATTAACCAATATACTCAGATTTTTAAACATTACTTATGATGATATGATTTGAAATTTTTAAGAATATCATAGAAATCTTTAGCAAAATAGACTCGCAGAGCTTATCTATCTTAGCATTTTTTGTAAATTTTTAAAATACGTGACTCTCTTTAAGATATTTAGATTCTTCACAGAATTTTTTTTCTTTTGTCATTATTTTTTGATATTTAAATGATTGCTTTTGGTAAAAAAAAGCTATTCATATCACGGAATCAAGAATTTATCACGAAATATGAGCTATTGATTCTCTATGAACTTTCAAAATTGCAAAATAACTATTTTGATAGTAGTTTCAGTTTTTTGCATACAGAAATACAAATAGAAACCATATAAAAAAGCATTAGATACGAGAATTTGAAGTTTTAAATAGTTTTTTCACATTAGTGTATTCCAGAAATATATATAATCTTTTAAATCTAAGTTTTTAGGAATAGGATGTTTATAATAATTGAATAAAGATAATCAACATGCCACTTTTCTATGCCTAACCCAATAAATATTCAAAAAAATCAACTTAAATGCTAAAGATGACTATTTTTGTGGCTTAGAAAATAAGGTAAAAAACTTTCCAAATCATTTTGGTTGACAATAAAAATTTCAAAGAATCGAAAGTTGATAATAAGGAAGATGGTTCACAAATACTTTAAAATTAAAAATCTGACAAGAAAATATCAACATTTAGCACAAATTGCTATTTTTCCTTTTTCGAAAGCGAAGATTCCTGTTCGGAATTTGATGAGTTATCTCAAGATTTTGCTTTTAGCAAATCTTTTTGATATTCTATTTAGATATTTACTTCATTTGCATTAATTTAACAAAAATTTTATGTTGAAAGCAGATAGTTTTAAAAGAAAATTTTGCACCTAAGAATAATGATTTGTCACAAAAAACTATAAAAAATGTTTAGTCAATCTAAGATAGATCGCTTACGTTCAAATTTGAAAGAATAATAGTGAAATAATATTTTTAACATTTTTCAAAGCTAGCTTTAAGCATCAAAGCTGATTTTTTTTTGTAAGTCCTGATAAAATCAAACATTCAACAGAATAATTTTTCCTGATATAATATATAATTAAAAAATTGAAAATAGTATTTTTGTCTATTTTTCAAATAAAATTTCTTAGATCCAAGAGAATTTTTAGATTAAACATAATCATTTTTAATCATTAAAATATATAAAAAAATATCAGAAATAGACATATTATTGCTGACCAGAATATCTTTTCGGCTAGTATTTGGTAGTATACACCCCTCCTACTGTAACTGTATTGTTCCCTAAAAGAGTAGTCGAGCGTTGATTAGCATTAAGCATACTTGAATGCATATTTTGATTCGAAGACCGATTTATTTAAAATCGATTAATAGCTGAAGAATAAACTTTTCTTTATGTAGAGGGACTAGGCTATCTAGAAACCTCTTTTACTTGAAATTTTCCATATTCAGTCCTTATCTTTTAAATCGGATTTTATTTTATTTATGTTCTTATACGCTCATTTCCCAGAGAAAATCGTTTTTAACTTGGCGTAACTATCATAACTTACGGTCTTTATTGCTTTGTCTATACAGTTCTCAGTTTTAAAAATTCCTTTGGTTTTTCTATTACTTGAGTGACTCTAAATATTATTATGATTACTTTTGATTTTCTTATCTAACTATTACAGGTGATGGTGATCTTTTCAGCATCGCTTTTTCTTTTTCTAAAAGAGGAGCTTAGCTTATCACTATGGTATTGCGTAAATTAGGAAACTTTTGTTTTAATGGGTTTGATATTTATCGTTTAGTCGATGAAAGTTTCCAAGTCGCATTGAAATATTTATTTTACGTAGATTTGATTTTCTTTTGCATCTACCATATTTATCGATTTCTTTATTGCAATGAAGCCTGAAGCTCGCCATTATCAACTCGATATGATTACAAAAGTTCTTAAACTTTATTAGTGATATCTTTGGGCAATTTTTGACTAATGAATTCCTCAAGTCTTTTAAGCTATTTTTCATATTAATTTATTTTGCCTTCGTACATATATATGATGCGATATGTCTACACAAGCTATGCCTTCGTTTTGATATGCGTACCTCAAGCTCTTTATTAATATTAGAACCAGATTTTATCTCGAGAATTAGCTTGTCTTTTTTAAGATGATCCTTTTAAAGTCTTTATATCTCTTTTCGGCATAAGTTTATCTACTTTAGCAAATCTTTATTTGATGTCGTAGTGCACGCATTTTCTATTCTTTTTTAGAATTTCTATCTAAAATCATTTTTACTGTTTTGGCATCGTTTTACCATTATGAATGACGGCTAAGTTTCAGCTTGCGAGACGTTCTGCTTGAGTAACGAGAACGTGTGAGATCTGGATAGTATTATTGTGATGCTTGATTCGATATTTTCATAAGGAATTTATTATTAACAAAAATAGAACTTTACAATGGTACTGACAAAAATCTTTCATATTGATTTAAGTATAGTTTAATAATAAGATTCACACTTCGTTATCTGGTGCGTACATGTTGTATTTTAATATTTGCAATTTCGGCCATTTTTCCAAACAAAGTCTTTTTATTTTATTTTCCTTCTTATCGCTGGCCCTATTGCAACATAAATTTAATCTATTTGTACGAATTTCAAAGCATTTATGAGCATAAGGGTCTTTTTCCTTCATTTTTGGCCACTATGCTGTTAAAATAGTCAGCATCTATTCGTAACCTATTTGATTCCATCCTATGTTTAAGCCGAATTACCCAAATAAAGCTTATCTAAATTTTTCCAGTTCGCCTTCGCGAGTAAAACCGGTTCGGTTCCATAAAGAGAGTTTAATCCTTATTTATAATATTTTTACTGAAATGAACTTATTTGATTCGTGGCCATCTGGCTTTGAAAAGATGAACTACACTACTTGAAGGCAAATCCTGTTTTTCTTTATTAAAAGTATTGAACCTATAGTTATGGCTTAGAGCATTGGAGTTTCCATTCTCGTCAAGTAATTAATGCCTTTTACACCTATATTGTTGCTTTAGACTCCTTAAGCTACTTTAATAGCTTTTTACAATCAGCAAGAATTAGCTTTACGAGAAGTGGCCATGGTCTCAAGGTCATGTAGTAAATAGCTTTGGATGATAGATAGCATCCTCCTTATTTTAGGAAATCTTTTACGAATATTGAAGCTTATGAATTTTTAAGATTTCTTTATGGCATACTTGATGTCCTCGTCTTAGATATTCTAATCACCTTTTTTAAATTAAAATTACATAGATTAGGGTTTTCTTATGATTGACATCGTCTTCTTTCGTCAACAATTTTTTTGTTAGGAACGTAGTTCATTTAATAAAATGTAAAGTATTAAATATGATTATTAAAAAGTTTTGTATACGGTAGCTTTAATAGTCTAATTTCGGATATGAGTGCTAAAACTATTACTAAAAAATCGAAATTTTTAAGGTAAAATTTAAATTTTTTAATTTATCATCGATATAGAAAGATAATTTTTTGTTTTTTGTTCAATATATTATATGTTGATCAATTTTAATATAAGTAGATGGCGTATCTTAACGAAGAAAGAAACAGAATTAATAGCACAAATTCATAATAAACTGGATCTTAAATTTAATAATAAATACCATAAATCGAACAGCACAGATCAACTCAAGTATCCATCATCAAAAAGTCTCTAACTATTCTTTTTGTTTTAATTATGATCACCATGATCGGAGTATACCCTATTTATGCAATCGTCAAAACAAACAACCAAATAAATCAGCGATAAAATCAGATATCTAAACTAAAATAGTAAATCGAAGTCAAGTACAATCAATACATACAAAAAACAAAAGAACAAGATTAATAGATAAATAGACTAAACAAATAAAACTAAATGAGCAAAAGAAAGTTTAATTAAAAAAGTTAATAGCAACAAAATACGATCAAATAACTTTAATTAGACAATCAAATCGCCAAAAAAACATCGCAGCAAAGATAGTAAAGATAGAAAGCTACGATTGATAAGCTAAAATCATAAATCGATTAAAATAAACGTCAAAATCAAGAAAAATCTTGGTAAGTATAAAATGTAATAAATAAGTTAAAGTAATAAGTAAAGACCAAAGAAAAATAATTAAAAGATCAAAATACTTCGAAAGAAGAAGCAATTAATCATCTCAAATAATATATTCAGACAAATAAAAAAAATTAAGATTAAATAATCAATGCAAAAGATGCTTTATTGAAACAAAAATCTTAATAGAACTATAAAAATTTAAAGTAATCTGAAAAAAAATCAAATGATCTACAATAAGTGATTACTAAATACAAATAAGAGATATAATCAAATAACAAAACTTATAATAACAAGACTTTCGAGCAAGAAAATTAAATAAAAAGACTGAAATCAGCTGCCTAGGTAAGCAAAAAATCTTTTTAATAAAAAATCGCAAAAGAAGAAGAAATCATTAAAACTCTTAAATCTGAGAATGAACTGAATAAAAAGTAGGCTTGGAAAAAATCGATGTAGCAAGAAGGAATCATTAATAAACTTAAATCACAGATTTAATCAATCTAGAGAGATAAAAAAGCACATGAAAAATACTAAATGATTTTAAAAATTATTTAAAAATACATTGCTCCAAGTAACGCGATAATAATTAACCTGGAAACAAACACTACTGCTAAACTACCTTTATAATTTCCTTTTGTTAATGATAAAAATCAAACGTAAACATATATCTAATTAGAATCGAATAGTGTCTTTACCGAAACTAAACCCTACGTCTTCAACGTAAAAATTTTCACTAAAATAAAACAAAAGTTATTGAAAAGTATAAATATAATCTAGCAAATCTACATCTCGCCAAGTACAATATGATTTTCGATACAAATGAAGCATAAAAGGCAAAAAAATAGCATTAAGCTGAATGGTAACGACTTTAAAAGAAATTTAACTTAAGCAAGCTTAAATAATAGCTTCCCATGTGCATCTTGACAACAGGTAGAAACAACAACGATAAATTTAGAATATAATACTATTTAAATTCAATTTTTTCACAAAACTATACAAATTACAAAGTCGTACTTATAGATGATGGATCTACTGATGGAAGTAGGGAAACGTACCGAAATTATTTCAAATTCTACACTATCGACCCTAAACGCTACACTTACATATAAAACAACTAAACTTTTTATACGCTTCAAAATCTATACGTTGGCTCGTTACGATGGTGCAAACCAAATGATATAGTGATTCACGTAGATGGCGATGATGAGCTCATAGGTCGTAATGTTTTTAAAGTTTTTAATTGGGCATATCAAACTCAAAAAGCCGGAGTAGTGTACTCAAATTACTATCGTTTTTCACTTGACAAAGGAGGGTAGGTACTTACAGGAATTTCTGCCACTTACTCTTCAGAATAAATGAAAAACAATACTTATCGTAACTAGATTCTCAACAAATTCAGCCATTTACGTTCTTATCGAAACTAGCTTTTATTTGAAATCCCTATCGAAGATTTACAGGAAAATGGGACTTTTCATATGGCAGCGGCTGACTATTCACTTTTCTATCCATTACTTTAACTATCTTGTGGACGCGTCTATCATATCTAAAACGAGTATCATTATCTTTACAACTGGAATACCGGACTTAATAACGAAGAAATTAGAGGAAAAATTCAAGGTAGACTCGCTAATAAAGTAAAAAATGGTAAAAAACTTACATGTTTTAAGGATTTTGATGATAAAATGAAAGCACTTCCAAATATTTCTTGATATATATCGTCCTTAAACTAAATTTCATGCTTAAAACTTACAATTTTTCATATGATCTCACAATTACATACATGATAATAACTTACAGTAATATAAGTTATTTAGATTATAGATTTATCTAAGAAGAGTTAATTATTAATAGATAATGGCTTACAATAAGTACGCTCATGATTTAGATTTCAAAGAGGATGAGTAGTCAAAAAGAAAAGCTGAAGAAATACCTTAAGAATTGCATGAGTTTATAGCTTTGAACAATGATTAAAAAGCCTAACCTTAGAATAAATAGTTGAGTCGTTTCAAGAGCGCCTATGAGTCCGCGAGCCGAATAAAATAAAGCAAAATGAAGCCTAACAAAAATGATAAAAAATTCAATTAATAAGAACTGGATCTGATTCCATGTCCGTTTTGCGCAGTGCCCCTGACTTTAGATCAACTCGAACATATCGATCAATGTCTTTATGGAAAACAATGCTAAAACTGCAAAGAACGCTATCCTCTTTTCTTGTTCAAAGCTCATGAATCCTTATGCATACGCAAGGCAATAAAAAAGTATTTTATTTCCTAGATAGAAGCAAAATACCATAAGAAAAACCTGATTTTCAGAAAAGATGGGGGAGCAATCAAATCCCTAAGAAAATTTAAGAGAAGTAAAAGTCAGAAAATTTAAAAAAATCTTCAAAAAAAGAGCTGAGAGTAAACAATATACTTCAAAAAAAGTAAAAATAGGCAAGTGTTAATAGAGTCGTTAATAATCAGAAACTGGAACCAAATCCTCGGCCAGTTATCAAGCAAAATCATCAATAGCAACCAATAGACCCTAGAGTATACTAGTAACAAAGCAGATTAAGAAAATAAGATCAAAAAGGTCTTTCTTCTAATCAAATCAAAAGATTAGTAGTCGATATGTTTTTACCAAGCTAATCAGGCTCTTAAAATTAGTGCGCTATCTGCATGGTGAATCTCTAACCTTAAGATTTGATTATACGACTGCCATGTTTGCATATTTTCCATGAGGATTGTTTGCTTCCTTGGCTACAGGATAAATCAACATGCCCCAGCTGCAAAAATAAAATTGTTTTACGATGATTTGTAATCTCTTGATTTTGTTTTATAAAAATGTTTATTAATTTTTGTTTTTTCTAATTTTCGTATGTATTCTGTGATAAACAATTGTATTTGCTTATTTATGTTTTTTATAAGATATTATTTTATTAAATATTTATATT
>Ga0169931_10013069_pt1 | contig 11400 bp, 8 predicted proteins | sample Kivu_15m_20L_FD_129675 | JGI IMG/M metagenome (GOLD analysis project Ga0169931, IMG submission 129675) | Freshwater microbial communities from Lake Kivu, Western Province, Rwanda to study Microbial Dark Matter (Phase II) - Kivu_15m_20L... | ecosystem: Environmental > Aquatic > Freshwater > Lake ... | reverse complement strand
TGGCAGGTGCCCGACGACGTGGTGTTCGTCGACGCCATCCCGCTCGGCGCCACCGGCAAGATGCAGAAGAGCATCCTGCGCGACCGCTTCCGCGACCACCCGTTGCCGGCCTGATGCGGCTCGCGCTCGCCGTCGTCGCGCTGCTCGTCGCCGCGCTGCTCGCGTACCTCGCGACCTGGCCGGTGCCGGTGGCGCCGGTCGCGTGGCGGCCCACGCCCTCGGTCGGCTACACGGGTGTGCACGAGACCAACACGCGTCTGGCTGGACTGCGTCGCATCGAACTCGGTGGCCACGAGGGCCCGGAGCACGTCGCCATCGGACCGGACGGGCTGCTCTACGCCGCGGTCGCCGACGGCCGCGTGCTGCGCATGAAGCCGGACGGCAGCGAGCGCATGGTCTTCGCCAAGACCGGCGGCCGTGTGCTCGGCTTCGACTTCGATGCATCGGGCCGCATGATCGCCGCCGATGCCATGCGAGGTCTGCTCGCCATCGACCGCGAGGGCGCGGTGCGTGTCCTGGTCGACGAGATCGACGGCGAACCGCTGCGCTACGCGGACGGTGTCGTCGTCGCACCCGACGGTCGCATCTATCTCACCGATGCCTCGCGCCGCTTCGCGCCACGCGATTGGGGTGGCACCTTCGAGGCGAGCGTGCTCGACATCCTCGAGAACTCCGCGACCGGGCGCGTGCTGGTGTACGACCCCGCGACCGGCGCGGTGCAGCGGGTCGCGGGCGGGCTCAGCTTCCCGAACGGCATCGTGCTGACGCAGGACGGGCGCGGTCTGCTGGTGGCCGAGACCGGGCGTTATCGCATCTGGCGCATCGACGCGGCGGCGCGCAACCTCGACCTGTCGCGTCCGGCGCCCGCTGCTGCGGCGCGCGTGCTGATCGACGGGCTGCCGGGCTATCCCGACAACCTCGTACGCGGTCTCGAAGGCCGCATCTGGACCGGGTTCACCAAGCCGCGCAGCGCGGTGATCGACGGGCTCGCGCCGTATCCGGCGTTGCGCAAGGCGACGCTGCGACTGCCGCGGTCGATGTGGCCGGTGCCGAAGCCCTACGGGCATGTGATCGCGTTCACCGAGGACGGCAGGATCGTCGCCGACCTGCAGGACCCCACGGGCGCCTATCCCGAGACCACGGCGGTCACCGAGACCGCCGACCGGCTCTACGTGCAATCGCTGCACGCCGACTCGTTGGGCTGGCTGCCGCGCTGACCGTGCCGCCCACGCGGCCTGCCGGTCGCGCGGCGACCGGTCACAGCAACGCGCCTGAGGCCTCCGGCTCGTTGCCGCGCTCGATGTTGCGCGGCTCGTGGCCCTCGGGCGGCATCAGCTTGTACATCACCGGCGTGACGAGACGCGCGAGCAGCGTCGAGCTGATGAGGCCGCCGATGATCACCCAGGCCATGGGCGAATAGAGCCCCGAGTTCTGCACCGCGAGGGGCAGCAGGCCGCCGATCGCCGTCGCCGAGGTCAGCAGGATCGGCAGGAAGCGGATCTCGCCGGCCTGCTCGATGGCCTCGTCGAGCGGCACGCCGTCCTCGCGCAGCTGGTTGGTGAAGTCCACCAGCAATATCGAGTTCTTGATCTCGATGCCGATCAACGCGATGAAGCCGATGCTGGCCGTGAACGAGATCTCGTTGCCGGTCACGAGCAGCATCAGCATGCCGCCGATGATGCCGAGCGGCACCACCGTGAGCACGATGAGCGTGGAGCGGAAGCTGCCGAACTCGAGTACGAGGATGGCGAAGATGCCGAAGATGGCGACGATGGCCGCGGTGCCGATGCCGGCGAAGGACTCCGCGCCCGCCTCGGCATCGCCGCCCAGCACATAACGGTAGCCGCGCGGCCACTCCACCTCGTCGAGCTTGTCGACCACGTCCGCCGTGATCTTGCCGGAGTTGAGGCCGCGCTCGACCTGCGCGGTGACGGTGACGGCGCGCTCGCGCGCGAAGCGCGAGATCAGCACCGGCGCCGGCTCGAGCTCGATGGTCGCGACCTGCGACAACGGCAGCGTCTCGCCGCTCACCGAGGTCAGCCGTGCCTCGCCGAGCGTGCGCAGGTCGGCGCGCGCCTCGAACGGCGGCCGGACGACGATCGGGTACTGCTCGCCGTCCTCGGCCTTGAAGGTGCCGGCCTGCAGGCCGGAGACCGCGAGGCGCACGGTGCGGTCGATCTCGACCGCCGGTACGCCGAGCAGCGCGGCCTTGGCGGTGTCGGCGTCGACCTTGATGTTGGTGCGCGTGAACTTGAGCGGGTTGCGGACATCGCGCGTGCCGGGCGTCGCCTCGAGCAGCGTCTCTACCTGGCGCGCGAGCCGGTCCAGCGTCGCGAGGTCCGCGCCGACGATGCGGATCGCGATCGGCGCCACGACCGGCGGCCCGTTCTGGAACTCCTTCACCGAGATGCGCGCTCCGGGATAGCCGTCGAGCCGCTGCCGCAGCGCGTCGAGGTCGCGCGGCGTCCTGCGGGGGTCGTAGCGCTCCAGCACCCCGAGCACCTCGGCGTAGGAGGCGGACTCCTGGCGCTGGATATGGTTGTAGTAGACCTGCGGGTTGCCGCGGCCGAGGTTGGCGAACACCGCCTTGATGCCCGGGATCTTCCGCACCTCGTCCTCGACGAAGCGCAGCGCGCGGTCGGTCTCCGCGTAGCTCGTGCCGGTGGGCGTGTCGATCTGCACCAGGAACTGCGGCGTATCCGCCTTCGGGAACAGGCTCGAGCCGAGCACCGGCACCAGCAGCACCGACACCAGCAGCGAGCCGCCGATGGCCGCCGCCACCGTGGCGCGCGGTCGCGCCAGGCAATAGTGGAGCGCCGGCCGGTAGTAGCGATGGATGCCGCCCATGATGCGCTGCAGCAGCCGGTTGCCTTCGCCGTGGTCCTCCTCGCGGAGCATGCGGCTCGCGAGGAACGGGATGATGAAGAGTGCGATCAGCAACGAGCCGACGATGGTCGCGACGACGGCCGTCGGCAGCACGCGTATGAATTTGCCGGCCGTGCCCGGCAGGGCCATCAGCGGCAGGAACGCGAACACGAGCGTCGCCGTGCAGCCGAGGATGGCGATGAAGATCTGCCGCGTGCCGGCGATCGCGGCGCGCGTCCGGTCGTATCCCATGCGCAGGTGGCGCGCGATGTTCTCGACCGCGACGATGGAGTCGTCGACCAGCAGACCGAGTGCGACCACGAACCCGGCGATGGACAGCTGGTTCAGCGAGAAGCCGAGGAAGAACAGCACGGCGATGCCGAACGCTAGCGACAGCGGGATCGAGATCATGACGATGCCGGCGGCGCGCAGGCCGAGCGGCAGCAGCGTCAGCAGCACCACCGCGACGGCGATGCCGAAGTCGATGTACAGGCGGTCGAGGCGTTTTGCGACGTTGCGCGATTGGTCGAAGCCGAGCTCGAGCGCGATGCGCTTGGGCAGGCCCTCGGCCCAGCGGTCGACCTTGGCGACGATCGCGTCGCGCACGTCGAGCACGTTGTAGCCCGACTTCATGTTGGCGGTGACGAACACCGCGCGCTTGCCGTTGTAGCGGCCGACATGGCCCCACTCGCCGTCGGTCCACTTCACCGTGCCGATGTCGCGGACGCGCACCACGCGGCCGTCGACCGCGGTCACCACGGTGTCGCGCACCTGCTCGAGATCGGTGTACGCGCCGGTGCTCTTGATGGTGAAGCTGCGCGGTCCGATGTCGACGATGCCCGCGGGGATGTTGGCGTTCTCGCTCTCGAGCGCCTGCGCGATGCGCGTCGGGGTGAGGCCGAGTTCGGCGACGCGCCGCAGGTCCACCTCGACGCGCAGTTCGCGCGGCGGATAGGCCCAGCTCTCGGCGGTGCGGACACCGGGCACCGCCTTCAACGCGTCCTTCAGGTCGCGTGCGTGGTCCTGCAGCTCGCCGTACGGCGCCTCGTCGGAGACCAACGCGTACTGGACGACGTTGACGAGGCCGGGGCTGAAGCGGCGGATGTGCACCTCGCGCAGTTCCGGCGGGAGCGTGGGCCGCAGCGCGTTGATCTCGCGGATGACCTCCTCGTACTTCTTGTCGGCGTCGGTGCTGGCGAGGAACTCGACGATGGTGAACGAGACGCCGTCGGCGACCACGCTCTCCATCTTCTCGACGTCGTCGAGCTCGGCGATACGGTCTTCGAGCGGTTTGGTGACGAGGCGCTCAAGGTCCTTCGGGTCGGCGCCCGGCATGATCGCCGAGATGTCGAAGCCCGAGATCTCGAACGAGGGGTCCTCCTCGCGCGGGATCGATGTGAAGCTGAAGAGCCCGATCGCGACCAGACAGAGGAATGCCACCAGCGTGAACTGGTAGCGTCGGATCGGGAACTCGAGCAGCGACATCCGTCAGCCCTGCTTCGTCGCCCAAGCGGGCGTCGTGCTGGGTGCGGCGGCGGCCGGCGGCGGCGCAGCGACGATACGGATGCGGTCGCCGTCCTGCAGGTAGAGCGCGCCTTCGGTGACCACCGGTTCGCCCGGCGTGAGGCCGGAGGCGATCGCGACCTCGGTGCCGGCGATGAACGCCACCTTGATGCTGCGCTTGCGCGCCACGCCCTTGTCCGCGACGAACACCACTGCATCGTCGCCGCGGCCTTCGACCAACGCAGCGATCGGCATGCGGGTCAGGCTGCCGCTGCGGCCTGCGGTGGGCGTGATGTCGACGCGCGCGACGAGCCCGGTGGCGAGCGTGATCCCCGCCTGCGGCGCGATGCGCAGTTCCACGGGGAAGAGACCGCTGCGCGGATCGGCGGCGGCGGACACCTCGCTGACGCGTGCCTCGAAGCTTCGGCCGGGATAGGCGTCGACCTCCACGCGCGCGGTGTCACCGAGCGCGACCTGCACGACCTCGCGGTCGGCGAGGGCGGTGCGCACCACCTGACCGCGGTCAGCACCGCCGAGCACCAGCACCGGCTGACCCGGGGGCACGAGCTCGCGCTCCTCCGCGAGACGGCGCAGCACGCGTCCGTCCTGGGGCGCGACGATCGACGAGTAGCCGAGATTGAAGCGTGCGGCCTGGCTTGCGGCGCGCGCCACCGCGGCTTGGGTGCGCAGGTTCTGCAGCGTCTCGAGGCTGATCACCTGATCGGCATGCAGTCGCTCGCCGCGCTCGAGGTCGCGCTCGGCCTTCAGCGCACCCTGCCGCGCCTGCTCGAACTGTGCGTTGATCTCGGTCAGCTCTAGTTCCGCGAGCAGCTGACCCTTGCGGACCACGGCGCCCTCGTCCACGGCGATGCGGCGGATGATGCCGCCGGTCTTGAACGACAGCCGCATCTCGTCCTCGTTCGCGATGAGGCCGCTCGAGCCGATCGGCGCGCGCGCGGGGCCCGAGGTCGCGGGCGCGGTGCGCACCGGGATGCCGGCCGTCGCGGCGTCGACCTTGTCGGGCGTCTTCGCGCCGCAGCCTGCGAGGACGGCGAGCGTGAGCGAGGCCGCGAGGGATGCCAGCGCGGTGGATCTCGTGGCGGTCGATGCAGGGACGGTGGTGCGGGTCATGGCAGGTTCGCACGCCTTACGGCGTCGGCGCTCCGGTGGCGTAGTCGAGATCGGCCTGGCGCGCGAGCAGCTGGAAGCGCACGGCGTTCAGGTTCAGTTCGGCGGCGGTGAGGCTGGTGCGGGCGTCGAGGAACTCGACCTGGCTGATCACACCCTCGTCGCGCTTGCGGCCCGAGATGCGGAACGCTGCGCGCGCAGCCTCGGCGCGCGCTTCGGCGGCCCGCAGCGACTGTTCGCTCGCGGCGAGGCGGTCGAGCGCGGTCTGCACCTCGAGCTGCACCTGCTGCGCGAGCTCGTCGCGACGGTTGAGCGCCTGACGCTCCGCGAGGCGTGCGGCGCGTTCGTCCGCTCTGCGCGACCCACCGTCGAACAGCGTCCAGTTGAGCAGCAGCGACAGCGTCGCGAAGTTGCTGCCCCGTCCGAACTCGTAGCGTTCGCCCTGCGTACCGCCGTCGACGGCCAGCGCGAGCGTCGGCATGCGGGCGGCGCGCGCGATCTTGGCCTGCGAGCGCGCCGCATCGGCGGCGCGCCCCGCCTGTGCGAGCTCGGGACGGCTCGTGAGCGCGCCGCTGCGCAGCGCCGCGAGGTCGCGTCCCGCGCGCGTCAGTTCGCTTTCGGGTTCGGCGGTCTCGAGCGCCGTGTCGAGCGGACGGTTGAGCAGGAAGTTCACATAGCTCTGCAGCTGGTCGCGTGCGCTGCGCGCCTCGGTCGCCTGCTGTTCGACGGCGAGGAGTTCGGCGCGGGCGCGCAGCACCTGGTCCTGCGTGACCTTGCCGTTGCGGAACAGCGAGTCGGTGATGCGCAGGTTCTCGGCGAGCAGCGCTGCGCTGGCATCGACCAGCGTCGCAGCCCGGCTCGCGCGCAGCCAATCGAGATAGCCTACCGTGATGTCGCGGCGCAACCGCTGCGCCAGCGCAAGGCGTGCGAACTCGCTGCCCTCGAGCAGCGACTGGCGCGCGCGCAGCGCGGCGGGCAGCGCCGGCGCGTAGAGCGGCTGCACCACCGAGATGCGGGTGTCCTGCTCCCGCTCGCGCAACAGGCTGAACGCCGGGTCGCTGATGCTGCCGAAACGCGGCGGCTTGCCGTCGGCGGCGAGCAGTTCGTTGAGCGTGCCGTAGACGGGGTTGAACGCGGCGGCGAGCGGCAGCGTGATCTCCCGCCCGCCCTCGGAGCGCGTGTAGCGCGCGTTCAACGAGGCCTCGGGGAAGAACCGGCCGCGTGCGGCGTCGAGCGCCGCCTCGGCGCGCTCCACCTCGAGCGAGGCGGACTGCAGCGCGAGGTTGGACGAGAGCCCGAGGCGCACATACTCCTCGATCACCGCGCCCACAGGCCGCACGGTCGTGACCGGCGGGGCGGCGGCGACGGTCTGCGCGCGCGCGGTCGGCGGCAGCGCGGTGACGCCGAGCATCAGGCAGAGCGCTGCGAGCGGCGCGCCGCGGGCGCTCACTTGCGGATCTCCGCGGCGGGAGTGGCGAGAGCCGCGAGCGCGAACCGGAAGCCTTGCTCGATCAACTGGTCGCGCGCGATGCCCTCGCGCTCGAGACTGCCGCTTTTGTTGACCGAGATCTGGATGAGGCCATGCATCAGCCCCCAGAGCGTGATCCCGAGCAGCGAAGACGGGCCCGTGTCCCGGCGGATGCTGCCATCGGCCATGCCGCGTTCGATGGCGGCACAGATCGCGCCGTGGGTGCGATCGCCGGCGGCGAGGAACTCCTCGTAGGCTGGATCGAGTTCGCCGGTCGGCTGGTGCGCCTCGAAATGCGCGAGCGCCTCGAAGCGAGCCGGGAACTCCTCGGCGAAGGCGACATATGCGCGACCGCAGGCGGTGACCTGCGCGAGCCCTGTCGAATGCTGCGCGGCGGCGGCTGCGAAGCGCTGATGCAGCGCCTCGAGCGCGCGGTTGCAGACGCCGAGCAGCAGCGCGGACTTGTCGTGGAAGTAGACGTAGAGCAGCGCGCGCGAGAGCCGCGCCTTGCGCGCCACGAGGTCCATGGTGAGGGCCTCGACGCCGACCACGGCGGCTACGGCCTCGGCAGCGTCCAGGATCTCCAGACGGCGGCGTTCCTTTTCCTCGAGGCGTCGGTCCGTGAGCTCGCTCATGAACCGGACTCTGCCCCCGCGTTGACGCGGTGTCAACTGTTGGACGGTTATCTCAAATTTGAACGAGCGTCAGCCTCCAAACCATGCTCGGAACAGCCAAAAAACGGCTATTCCGCCGAATATGGCGCCTATCGTGCTGCGAAATGCAGCGAAAATCGCCGCTGCAGCCAGTCCAGCGAGCCAGCGGGGGTTGCTGAGGGTCAGATTCAGCCCGGCAGGGGTCATCAGCAGATCCGACGCGATGATCCCCGCGAGCGCGCAGGCCGGCGCGTACCGCAGCGCCGACTCCACGACGGGCGGTAGCCGCAACCGCTCGCCCACCAACAGTACGGTGCTGCGCGCGAGGAAGGTCGCGAGGGTCACCCCGAGGATGGCGAGCCAGACATAGGTCTCCTGGCTCATCGCGCCGTTTCTCCGGTCGCCGCGCGGCGCTCCAGCGCGATGGCGAAGCTGCAGCCGACGACGATGCCGAGCAGCAGGCCGAGCCGCAGCGGCAGGTCATGCGCGAGCACGGCGACCGCGCCGGACACCAGCACACCGGCGAGCGCCGCCCGATCGCGGCACAACGGCACGACCAGTGCGATCAAAGCGAGGGTGCCGGCGAGGCCCAGCCCCCACTGCGCCGGGATCGCGCCCGCGGCGAGGATGCCGATCACCGACGCCACCTGCCAGATGATCCAGTTGCAGGTCGCGCCGCCCGCGAAATACGCGACGCGCTGCGGGTAGTCGGGTTCCTGCTCCAACAGCGTCGAGTAACGGACGAACATCACATCGCCGGTGAGATAGCCGAGCCAGAGCCGGGTGTTCAAAGAAAGCTGCGCGAGATGGCGGCGCAGCACCATCGCATAGACGACGAACCGCAGGTTGACGATGACGGCGGTGAGGGTGACGAGCCAGAGGGGCGCGAACGCCGCCATCAGCGGCAGCGCCGCGAGTTGCGCGCTGCCGGCGTAGGCGAGGAAGGTCATACCGAGCGATTGCGCGACGGTGAGACCGGATTTCGCCATCGCGACGCCGGTGACGAGACCCCAGGCGAAGACGCCGGGCGTGAAGGGCAGCAGTTCGCGCATGCCGCGCCGGAACGCGGCTCGCGGCGTCACCGCCGCCGGTCCGTCGGAGGCGGTCGGGTCAGGCAAGATCGAGCGCGTGGGCTTTGAGGTCGGCGAGCGGCACGATCTCGAGCGCGCGGCGGTGGGTCGCCTTGAGGAATACTTTAGGCGCCTTGCCGGCCTCATAGGCCTCGCGCCAGCGCGCGGCGCAGAGACACCAGCGGTCGCCGTGCTTGAGGCCGGGGAAGCCGTACTCCGGTCGGGGCGTGGACAGGTCGTTACCGCGGGCACGCGAGAACTCGAGGAACTCGGCCGTCATCAGCGCGCAGACCGTGTGCGACCCCACATCGTGGGCGTCCGTCTCGCAGCAGCCGCTGCGGTACCAGCCGGTCTTGGGCGAGTCGCTGCAGGTCGCCAGCGGGTCGCCGAAGACGTTGACCTGATGATTTCCGCCGCCGCCGCTGCCGTCCATGGTGGGCATAGCCTAACCCATCGGTCTCACCCGGGACATCGTGTTAGAATGAGTCCAGTTCTGATCTAGGAAGCCTGCGCCCGCCGCAGCCCTGTCCATCGGAGGGACAGCCATGAAAAATCGCCCAGTCCGCGCCCCCCGCGGGGCGCCGAGCGCCCTTGCGTCCGCTTTCGCCGCCGGTCTCGCCCTGACCGCCGTGTCGGCGTCGCCCATGGGCCGCGCCCAAGGTATCGCGATATCAGACGCGCCGGTGCTGGAAGAGGTCGTGGTCACCGCCCGCAAGCGCGAGGAATCGCTGCGCGATGTCCCGCTCACCGTGACCGCGGTCACCGCCGATGCGATCGAGCGGCTCGGCATCCGCGACGCCTACGATGTCGCCCTCTACACGCCCGCGTTCTCCAACGTCGCGTCCTTCGGTCGCAACAGCGTCGAGCGACCGGTGATCCGTGGCCAGGCGAACATCCTCGGCGACCCGAACGCCTCGTACTTCGTGGACGGCGTGTTCCTCTCCGGCAGCACCTCCAACACCGAGACCGCGAACCTCGAGCGCATCGAGGTCATCAAAGGCCCGCAGGCCGTGCTCTACGGCCGCGCCACCTTCGCCGGTGCGATCAACTTCGTCACCCGCAAGCCCTCCGACGCGTTGGAGGGCAAGGTCTCGGCGACCCTCGGCCAGCACGACCAGCGTGACATCGTCGCCTGGGTCTCCGGTCCGGTCGTCGACGACCGCCTCGCGTTCTACGCGGCGGTGAGTCACCTCGAGTACGGCGGTGCCTACGACAACCCGCTCGACCAGCGCGATGATCTCGGCGCTGAGCGCACCAAGGCCGGCACGCTGAAGCTGCGCTGGACGCCGGGCGAGGACACCGAGATCACGGCGCTCGTCACCGGTCAGCAGGACGACGACGGTCCGCTCGCGATGGGGCTGCAAGGCCGCGAGTTCAACAACTGCCAGCTGCCGGGTGCCGCGCTGCCGCGCAGCCGCGGTTACTACTGCGGTACGGCGCAGCCGATCTCCAAGCTCACCATCCAGCAGCGCACCGATCTGTTCCCGGATCCGGGTATCGACCGCCGCCGTGTGCGCGCAGCGCTCACCGCCAAGACCGTGTTCGGCGCGGGCTACGAAGCGGTGTCGGTCTCCGGTTGGAGCCACGAGGACTATGCGATCGCGCTCGATGCCAGCTACGCGGGCTACGACGCTTTCGGCCTGCTCGACTCGCCGGCGCTGCCGCCGCCCGCGCCCGGCGCCGCCGGCGACCCGACGCGCCAGTTCCGCAACAAGGGCGCGTTCTGGCGCATCCAGGAGGAGCGCCGCGAGGACTTCTCGCAGGAACTCCGTCTGCGTTCGCCGGCCGACCGCGCCTTCCGCTGGACGCTCGGCGCGTACTACTTCAAACAGAGCGACGACCTCACCCGCGACGACAAGGCCACCCCTGACGCGCGCATCGTGCCGAACGGCGCCGCGGCGCTGTTCTTCCGCGACCTCACGAACGAGGCTTTGTTCGGCGGCATCGAGTACGACATCAGCGAGCGCTGGACCGCGACCGCGGAGCTCCGCCATGCGCGTGACACGCGGCGACAGGAGGGCGCGCAGTTCGCCACCACGCCGGTCGCGGCCTCGCGTTGTGCGCCGGGCGGTGACGGCATCCTGGTGAGCACCTCGCCGACCTCGGGTTGCATCGTGTCGTCGGGCGTGCGCGTGCCGGTCACGACGCTCGAGGAGACCTTCAAGAGCGACAAGCCGCGCTTCACGCTGCGCTGGAAGCCGACCGACGATCTCACGCTGTTCGCCAACTATGCCGAGGGCAACAAGCCCGGCGGCTTCAACCAGCCTGCGGTGCTGCCGCTGCTCGAGAGCCTCGGCAAGGGCGCGGCCTATGACGAGGAGGAGTCGGTCAACATCGAGCTCGGCGGCAAGTTCCGTCTGTTCGACGGGCGCGCCTTCGCCTCGGTGACGCTGTTCGACACCAAGCTCATCAACCAGCAGCTCACGCAGAACATCGTCGGCGTCAACGCCGCGGGCAGCGTGATCGCGAACTCCTACATCGAGAACATCGGCAAGACCGACTCGCGCGGCGTCGAGCTCGAGCTCACCGCGCAGCTCACCGACCGGCTCGACATCAGCTTCGGCGGTTCGTATGTCGACGCCGTCATCCGCAGCTTCCTGAACCAGGACCAGGCCGACCTCTACAGCAACCGTCCGTCGACGGCGTTCTCGGTGGTGTCGGCCACCAACCCCGGTGGCTGCGGCACGCTGGGAGCGAGCGCCGCCGCCAACGC
>Ga0169931_10013068_pt1 | contig 11400 bp, 9 predicted proteins | sample Kivu_15m_20L_FD_129675 | JGI IMG/M metagenome (GOLD analysis project Ga0169931, IMG submission 129675) | Freshwater microbial communities from Lake Kivu, Western Province, Rwanda to study Microbial Dark Matter (Phase II) - Kivu_15m_20L... | ecosystem: Environmental > Aquatic > Freshwater > Lake ... | reverse complement strand
TGACAATGTCACGATGACTGTTGAGTTGGGTAAGCCGATTGCTATGGATGAGGGTCTTCGTTTTGCTATTCGTGAGGGTGGTCGCACTGTTGGTGCGGGTCGCGTCACAAAGATCATCAAGTAATTCGGATCAATCAGGAATCCAGTTAGGAATTAAGGAACGGCCATGGCCAAGAGTGACAAGAGGGTGAAGATCACGCTCGAATGCACAGAGTGCAAAGAGCGGAACTACATCACCATGAAGTCCAAGATCAACGACCGCGAGCGTTTGGAGATGAAGAAATTCTGCTCCCGCGACCGCCGGCACACTCTTCACAAGGAGACCCGCTAACACCAGGTTTCTTTGTGGGTAACGAGTTCCATCCCCATGGGGCTCGCCAAGGGCAATAGCTCAGTTGGTAGAGCATCGGTCTCCAAAACCGAGGGTCGGGGGTTCGAGTCCCTCTTGCCCTGCAAAGAAAGAACAACGCGGAAGCACAACATGTCAGTCGAAATGAACCGTGAACAGAAGCGCGCGATGAAGCGTATGGGAGCCCTCAATGAGAAGGGCGATCCCGTGCGTACCCAGCCGCAGGCGCGTCCACAGGGTCGTGACGAAGACAAGGTCGGACCGGCGCAGTACGTGCGCGAGGTACGTGACGAGATGAACAAGGTGGCCTGGCCCAAGTGGCCCGAAATCCGCCGGTATTCACTCATTGTGTTGGCCACCGTCATCGTGTTCACCACATACATCGGTGCCCTCGATGCGGTTTTCGGCGTGTTTTCCGGTTGGCTATATAAGGACTGACGAGATGACATGAGCGACATTTTCAACCCCACAACTGACACAGACGAAGAAGCCCCCGAGGTCGTGCTCGACCTGTCGGGTGAAGATGTTGTCGATGCCGACTTCGAATCAGACGATGACGAAGAAGAAGAGGTCGAGAAGCCGTGGATGAAGCCCGGCTCTTGGTACGTCGTTCACACACAGTCTGGTTACGAAAAGAAAGTCCAAGTGAACCTTCGTTCGCGTATCCAGTCCATGGACATGGGTGACTCGATCCATGAGATTGTCATCCCCATGGAAGATGTGGTCGAGTTCAAGCAGGGTCGTAAGCAGACCGTCGCGAAGAAGGTGTTCCCGGGGTACTTGCTCGTTCGTTGTGACATGAACGACCAAACCTGGTTCTGTATCCGCAATACTCCTGGCGTCACTGGTTTCGTCGGTCAAAGCCAGAAGGGCCAAAAGCCAACCCCGTTGTCACGCCGAGAAGTCGAAACCTTCTTGTCGGCCAAGGGTGATGGGCAGGCAGCACCTAAGCGCAAGGCGCCGAAGCTCGAATACGAAGAGGGCGAGAGCGTGCGCGTGAAGGAAGGTCCGTTCGCTGACTTCAGCGGAACTGTCGCCGAAATCAACGCTGATCAAATGAAGTTGAAGGTTCTTGTGAACATCTTTGGTCGCGAAACATTGGTCGAGATGGACTTCAGCCAAGTGGCGAAGCTCTGATCGCATACACAGAAACATTCGAAGTAGAGAACGTCAAGTAAGGAACGAACATGGCAAAGAAGAAACTCGCAGCAATCGTGAAGATTCAGATCCCAGCTGGAAAGGCCACGCCTGCGCCGCCGGTCGGTACAGCACTCGGACCGCACGGTGTGCAGATCATGGACTTCGTGAAGCAGTACAACGCAGCAACCGAAGCGCAAGCCGGCACCATCATCCCGGTCGAAATCAGCATCTTCGAAGACCGTTCATTCACCTTCATCTTGAAGACTCCGCCAGCTCCAGTGTTGCTGCGCCAAAAGGCAGGTCTTGACAAGGCATCACAAACACCCGGCAAGGCTGTGTGTGGAACTGTCACTGAAAAGGACATCGAAGAAGTCGCAAAGATCAAGATGCCTGACTTGAACGCATACGACCTCGAAGCTGCCAAGCAGCAGATCCGTGGAACCGCACGTTCCATGGGTCTCCAAGTGGTCTGAGAAAAACCAAACACATATCCGACGCGCCGGGAGTACCTCGCCCGGACGTCCATAGAAAAGGAGTGAGGGAGCCAACATGGCACAGGGAAAGAAATACAAGGCTGCGATTGCATTGTTCAATCGCGATGACCAATTCACACCGGCTGAAGCAGTCGAGTTGGTGAAAAAGACAGCGTCAGCCAAGTTTGATGAAAGCGTCGATGTGGCAATCCGTCTCGGCGTCGATCCGCGCAAAGCTGATCAGACTGTTCGCGGAACCGTCGCACTTCCTGCCGGAACCGGAAAGACCCTGCGCATCGCAGTCGTCGCCGCTGGCGATGCAGCTGCAGAGGCACGTGCAGCCGGCGCCGATCTTGTCGGAGCCGATGATCTCGCTGCTGAAATCGAAAAGGGCAACATGGATTTCGATCTCATGATCGCCACTCCCGACATGATGCCGCTTGTTGGTCGGCTTGGTCGCGTGCTCGGACCACGCGGTCTCATGCCGAACCCGAAGTCGGGAACCGTCACTCAAGATGTCGGCCGTGCCGTCAGCGAATTCAAGGGTGGCAAGGTTGAGTACCGCACCGATCGTTACGGCAATGTGCACGTGCGCATCGGCAAGGCGTCGTTCTCGGCTGCCGACTTGGAAGCCAACTTCCGCGCCATCGTCGATGAAATTCAGCGTGTGAAGCCGGCATCAGCCAAGGGCAAGTATCTGAAGAAGATCTCGCTGTCCACCACCATGGGCCCTGGCATCAAAGTCGACACTGCAAGGCTCAAGCCAGCGGCCGAGTAGGGGTTCGCCCCGTTCGCCCTTAGGCTTCAGATCCACAACTACATCTCTCGGTTACTCGCCAGAGACATCCGGTCCGGCTTGCCGGCTAAGGAACCTCCTCGGTTCGCCAGACGAGGCGGATTCCACATTTGTGTGCGCTGTTGCGTGCTCGGTGCGGCGTTCGTTTTCAGCGAGCGCCCCGAGACCAACAGAACAACCGAGGAGGTGAAATGTCAATCGTTCGTCCCGAGAAGGTCGCCGTCGTCGACGAGGTCAAGGCGAAGTTGAGTGGCTCTGATGCCGCCATCATCACCGAGTACCGAGGCATGACGGTGTCTGCACTTGCGGAACTTCGCATCAGTCTTCGTGGTGTGGGCGCCGAGTATCGCGTGTACAAAAACACGCTCGCTCGTCGTGCCGCACGTGAAGCAGGTGCTGAAGGTCTCGATGAATTACTCGTCGGTCCAGCCGCCATCACATTCGTGCATGGTGACGTGGCCGCCACTGCGAAAGCACTGAAAGATTTCTCGAAGACCAATCCGCTACTCGTCATCCGTGGAGGAGTCGTCGCCAACAAGGCGATCTCTGCCAAAGACGTCGAGGTGCTTGCCGATCTTCCGCCACGCGAGGTGTTGCTCGCGCAGTTCGCGGGTCTCCTGCAAGCTCCACTTGTACGCACCGCCGGTCTGTTGCAGGCACTGCCACGCAACACCGCGTATGGCCTGAAGGCTCTCATCGATCAGAAAGAAGCTGCGTAGCAGGTTCTCAAAACACAGAAGCTGCGTAGCAGGTTCTCAAAACACAGAAGCTGCGTAGCAGTTTCACAACAACATTCATTTTTGTAACAACAGCCAACAAGTAAAGGAAAAAGAACAATGGCTCTTAGCAAAGACGACATCCTCGACGGAATCGCAAATCTCACCGTCATCGAATTGAAGGAACTCCTCGACGCATTCGAAGAGAAGTTCGGCGTCACCGCAGCCGCTCCGGTTGCAGTCGCAGCCGTTGCAGCCGGTGGTGCAGCCGCCGGTGGTGCAGCCGCCGAAGAAGAGAAGGACGAATTCGACGTCATCCTCGCCGACGGTGGTGCCCAGAAGATTCAGGTCATCAAGGTTGTGCGCGAGCTCACCAGCCTCGGTCTGAAGGAAGCCAAGGACCTCGTTGACGGTGCACCGAAGCCCGTTCTCGAAAAGGTCAGCAAGGACGACGCCGCCAAGGCGAAGGCCAAGCTGGAAGAGGCCGGCGGCAAGGTCGAGGTCAAGTAAGACCCGATATCCATCGCGATCTGCGGCCCCCGCACCTCGGTTCTCTGAGGGGCGGGGGCCGTTGTCGTTTCCCGGCAAGGCCGTCGTCGGGGGCACTTGTTGGGACGATCCTCGGCTATCCCTATCGACGGTCCTTGACCATCTCTACTGACGGTCCTTGACCTTCGGGCCGAAGGGGCGTACCGTGCCCCCCAATCGGGCGGGGCCCCTTGGGGGTCCTGCTCCGCTTGTCCAAGAGCCGGTTTCGCCGGTAGCGTTGGCGCTTGCCGTGCGTCATCCCCTAAGTTTTTGCTGCCCCCAAATACGGGTCTGCACAAATTCATGGTGTCTCGCGGTGCCCGCCTTGCTGCCCAGGAGTTTTTCGTGACCTCTCGTTCGTCGTCCCGTGAGCGCTATTCGTTTGCAAACCTCGAGGAGTCCCTCGAGTTGCCAGATCTCATCGCCATTCAACGCGAGTCATTTGACTGGTTCATGCGTGAAGGTCTGAAAGAAACCTTCGACGACATCTCTCCCATCAGCGACTACAGCGGTGGTCTCACACTCGATCTTGAGTTTGATCCAAACGACGAGGACCTGTGCCCAGGCCCGAAGTTCACCGAGGCCGAGTGCCGCGAGCGCGAAATGACATATGCATCGCCAGTGTTCGTGCGCGCACGTTTCGGAAATCGCGAGACCGGTGAAATCAAAGAACAGATCGTCTTCATGGGTGACTTCCCGAAGATGACCAACAAGGGAACGTTCATCATCAACGGCACCGAGCGTGTCGTGGTGTCGCAGCTTGTTCGTTCACCTGGTGTCATCTTTGAACCAGGCGAGCGCTACCGCTTGCGTAACTTGTCGAAGCACCAGTTGGTGAAGGGCACCATCCACCCGTACCGCGGTGAGTGGCTCGAATTCGACGTTGAGCACAAGCCAGGCAAAGACGTCACCGCCGGAACACGTGTCGCACGTAAGCGTCGCCTCGGTGTGTTCACGCTTCTGCGCGCACTTGGTTTCGACGAAGATCATGCACCCGGCTTCCTCGAGCGCTTTGTTGCGTACTTCGACTTCCTCGAAGGGCAGTGGGAGAAAGAGCGTCACGTTGCAACAACGCAAGATGAAGCGCTCGTAGAGATCTACAAGCGTGCACGTCCAGGTGAACCGCCGACACTCGAGTCTGCACGTTCATACTTCGACGGTGCGTTCTTTGAGAACCGTCGTTATGACCTCAGCCGCGTTGGTCGTTACAAGCTGAACCGCAAGCTCGGTGGCGAAGTTGCGAAGCTCACCGAACTGTTCGGTCTCACCCCTGATCAGCTCGATCTTCCGACCGATGATCAAGATGTTCTGTCGCGTTGTGAGGTTCTTGCTGCAATCTCGTACATGTTGCATCTCGTCAAACAGGCTCCTGGTTACCGTCTCGACGACCAAGACCACTTTGCAAACCGCCGTATCCGTTCGGTGGGAGAGTTGATTCAAAACCAGGTGCGCATCGGTTTGTCACGTATGGAGCGCGTCGTTCGCGAGCGCATGACCACGCAAGACACTGAGGCAATCACACCTCAGACCCTCATCAACATTCGCCCAGTCGTTGCTGCCATCAAGGAGTTCTTCGGAACATCGCAGTTGTCGCAGTTCATGGACCAGGTCAACCCGTTGTCAGGTCTTACGCACCGTCGTCGTCTCTCGGCTCTCGGACCTGGCGGTCTGTCACGCGAGCGCGCAGGCTTTGAAGTGCGCGACGTCCACTTCTCGCACTACGGCCGTATGTGCCCGATCGAAACTCCTGAAGGTCCGAACATCGGACTTATCGGTGCACTCAGCACGTTCGCTCGTGTTAACGAGTTCGGTTTCATCGAGAGCCCCTATCGCCGTGTGAAGAACGGCAAGGTCACGAGTGAAATCGTGTACATGGCGGCTGACGAAGAAGAGAACTACGTCGTCGCCCAGGCGAACACACCCCTCAACGCAGACGGCACTTTCAAAGACGAGCGCATTCTCGTGCGTCGCTCGCCGCAAGCAGCAAGCCTTGACGATCTTCGCAAGATGCTCGAAGCAGAAAGCTTCTTCGGTGCAACCACAGACATCGCGTCTGTGACACCAGCAGAAGTCGACTTCATCGACGTGTCGCCGAAGCAGATTGTGTCGGTTGCTACCGCACTCATTCCGTTCCTCGAACATGACGACGCAAACCGTGCACTCATGGGTGCCAACATGCAGCGTCAGGCTGTTCCGCTCGTGCGTGCCGAAGCACCGTACGTGGGAACCGGCATCGAGAAGCGTGCAGCACTCGATGGCGCCGACGTCATCCTCGCAGAAGACGACGGTGAAGTTGTCGAAATCACTGGCGCGACACTTGTCATGAAGTACGCGAGCAAGTCGAAGAAGGTTGAGCATCGTCTGGCGAAGTTCCATCGTTCGAACCAAGACACCTGCATCAACCAGACGGTTCGCGTGCGCGAAGGTGACAAGGTGAAGAAGGGTCAACTTCTTGCCGACGGTCCCAGCACCGATCTTGGTGAGCTTGCACTCGGAAAGAATCTGCTCGTGGCACTTATGCCATGGGAGGGTTACAACTTCGAAGACGCCATCATCTTGTCCGAGCGCATGGTGAAGGACGACGTACTCACGTCGATCCACATCCATAGCTACGAAATTGATGCACGCGACACGAAGTTGGGTGCGGAAGAAATCTCACGCGACATTCCGAACTTGTCCGACGACATCGTTCGTAACCTCGACGAGTTCGGCATCATTCGTGTCGGCGCCGAAGTCGGAACGGGCGACGTGTTGGTCGGCAAGGTCACGCCAAAGGGCGAGACCGAGCTCACACCTGAAGAGCGTCTGCTCCGCGCAATCTTCGGTGAGAAGGCTCGCGAAGTTCGCGACACATCATTGAAGGTGCCGCACGGCGAAGGTGGACGCGTCATCGACGTGAAGGTCTTCTCCCGCGATGCTGGCGACGAATTGCCACCAGGTGTCAACCAGTTGGTCCGCGTGTTCGTGGCGCAGAAGCGCAAGATCTCGGTGGGCGACAAGCTCGCTGGTCGTCACGGCAACAAGGGTGTTATCTCCAAGATTCTCCCTGTCGAAGACATGCCGTACATGGAAGACGGCACACCAGTCGACATCATCTTGAACCCACTTGGTGTTCCGAGCCGTATGAACGTCGGACAGGTGCTCGAAGCGCACTTGGGTTACGCCGCTCGTTGGGGCTGGACCGATTCGAAGAACTCGAAGGTTGTTGGCGCCAAGGCAATCCGTGGAACCGAGACCAAGACTCGCCCCACCACCGACCCGGCAACGTTCATCGCAACGCCGGTGTTCGACGGTGCCCACTGGGACGAAGAAGAGCATTCAGGTAAGCACCCCACCATTCAAAACATCCTCGAGAATCTCAATCCCGATGGTGTCGATGGTCAGCGTCTCATCAAGACCACAGGTAAGGCCACGCTCCGCAACGGTCGTACAGGTGAGATCTATGACAACCCGGTGACTGTCGGTTACATGTACATCCTGAAGTTGTCGCACCTTGTCGACGACAAGATCCACGCACGTAGCACGGGTCCATACTCGATGATCACCCAGCAACCACTCGGTGGAAAGGCGCAGTTCGGCGGACAGCGCTTCGGTGAAATGGAAGTGTGGGCACTCGAGGCTTACGGCGCGGCGTACTGCTTGCAGGAATTGCTCACCATCAAGTCTGACGACGTGCTCGGTCGCGTCAAGGTCTACGAAGCAATCGTCAAGGGCGACAACATTCCTGAGCCAGGAATTCCAGAGTCGTTCAAGGTGCTCATGAAGGAAATGCAGTCTCTGTGTCTCAATGTCGAAGTTCTCGACAATGCAGGCGAAGAAATCAAGATGCACGAATTCGACGATGAGATCTACCGCACGGCGGAAGAACTCGGCATCGACATCAGCCGACCAGAGCGTGGCTCTGAAGACGATGACAACCAGCGCGAGCGCCGCGGCGCACGGGCGTACTGATCTGCAGGGCAACTAGAGGAACGAACGGAAGAAAACCATGCTCGACGTCAACATGTTCGAACAACTTCGCATTGGTCTGGCCACGGCCGATCAAATGCGCCTCTGGTCAAACGGCGAGGTGAAAAAGCCTGAGACCATCAACTACCGCACGCTACGTCCTGAGAAGGACGGACTCTTCTGCGAGAAGATCTTCGGACCAACTCGCGACTGGGAGTGCTACTGCGGCAAGTACAAGCGTGTCCGTTTCAAGGGCATCATCTGTGAGCGTTGTGGCGTTGAAGTCACTCGCTCGAAGGTGCGTCGCGAGCGCATGGGACACATCGAGTTGTCTGCACCCGTCGTGCACATCTGGTACTTGCGCGGAACCCGTTCATGGTTGGCATATCTTCTCGGAGGCCTCGAGCCGAAGGAAGAGCTGAAGGCCAAGCAACTCGAGAAGGTCATCTACTTCGCTGCGTACCTCGTTACTGCGGTTGATGCAGATCGTCGTCACACCGACTTGCCACAGCTCGAAAAAGATTTCCTCGAAGAGTGCGACGCAATCATCAAGGATCGCGACAAGTCTGTTGCCAAGCGCCTGAAAGAGTTCGAAGCCGAACTGAAGGGCATGGAAAAAGAGGGCGCAAAGGACACCGATGTCCGCGCCCGTCAGCGTGCGATGGACAAGGAAGAGCAGAGTCTTCGCGACCGTTTCGACCAGGAACTCGACGTTGCCAAGCGCGCATGGGAAGAGTTCAAGGACCTGCACCCACGCAAGATCATCGAAGACGAAGTGTTGTGGCGCGAGCTTCGCGACCGTTACAACGAGTACTTCGAAGGTGGCACGGGCGCTGACGCCATCAAGTCACTCATCGAAGGACTTGACTTTGACGAAGAAGAAGTGAAGTTGCGCGACGCCATTGAAAATGGTCTGCGTGGCAAGCCATTGTCGGCTCAGCGTAAGCAGAAGGCCATCAAGCGTCTGAAGATTGTCGCTTCGTTCAACCAGCGTGACGAGTCCGGTCGACGTGTCAACAGCCCTGGCGCCATGATTCTCGATGCCATTCCGGTCATTCCACCGGAACTGCGTCCAATGGTGCAGCTCGACGGTGGTCGTTTTGCGACCTCCGACTTGAACGACTTGTACCGCCGCGTCATCAACCGCAACAACCGTCTCAAGCGCTTGCTTGATCTGGGTGCACCAGAAATCATCGTGAACAACGAAAAGCGCATGCTGCAAGAAGCAGTCGACGCTTTGTTCGACAATGGTCGTCGCGGTCGTCCCGTGACTGGTCCAGGTAACCGTCCGTTGAAGTCGTTGTCCGACATGTTGAAGGGCAAGCAAGGACGTTTCCGTCAGAACTTGCTCGGTAAGCGCGTCGACTACTCAGGTCGATCGGTCATCGTGGCCGGCCCGACACTTCGTTTGCACCAGTGCGGTCTGCCGAAGTTGATGGCACTCGAGTTGTTCAAGCCATTTGTTATGAAGCGTCTGGTCGACCTCGAGTTGGCACAGAACATCAAGAATGCAAAGCGCATGGTTGAGCGTCGTCGTCCACAAGTGTGGGACGTGCTCGAAGATGTCATCAAGGAACACCCGGTTCTTTTGAACCGCGCACCAACGCTGCACCGTCTAGGTATTCAGGCGTTCGAGCCAGTGCTCGTCGAAGGCAAAGCCATCCAGATTCACCCGCTCGTGTGCACGGCGTTCAACGCCGACTTCGACGGTGACCAGATGGCCGTTCACTTGCCATTGTCAGCAGAGGCCCAGGCCGAAGCACGCGTGCTCATGTTGTCGGCGAACAACATCTTGTCGCCGGCATCTGGCCGACCGATTGTCACGCCAACGCAGGACCTCATCATCGGTGGCTTCTATCTCACCGAGCACGTCGCAGGCGCAAAGGGTGAAGGCAAGGTCTTCCGTCATCGTTGGGAAGTGCTTCGCGCTCTCGATGAAGGTGCGGTCACTTTGCACACGGCCATCAAGGTTGTCGAGCGTGTCAATGGCACTCGTGGCGAGTTTGAAACCACTCCTGGTCGCTTGTTGTTCGAAGAGGCTCTGCCGGCGGACTACACCGCACGATTCGGTCACATCACAGCGCCAATCAAGAAGCGCGAGATGGGTCTCATCGTCGAGCGTCTGTCCGATCATTATCCGAAGTCAGATATCGCTCAGTCGCTTGACGACATGAAGGCCGTTTGCTACCGCTACGCATCACAGTCCGGTCTCACGGTGTCGATCGACGACGTGAAGACACCGAAGACCAAGCGCAGCATTCTCGACGGTTACGAGAAGCAGGCCGACAAGGTTGAGACTCAGTTCCGTCGCGGCATCATCACCGATGGTGAGCGCCGTCAGCAGGAAGTGCGTATCTGGACCGATGCCACTGCCGAAGTTCAGGCTGCAATGGAAGCCGAGTTCAAGGCACAGCGTTTCAACCCGATTGACATGATGGTCGGCTCGGGTGCCCGCGGGAACATGACGCAGATGCGTCAGATCGCGGGCATGCGTGGCCTCGTGGCCAACCCACGCGGTGACATGATTCCTCGACCGATCAAGAGCAACTTCCGTGAAGGTCTCGAAACTCTCGAGTACTTCATCGCAACTCCTGGTGCACGTAAGGGTCTCGTTGACACCGCGCTTCGTACCGCCGACTCGGGTTACCTCACACGTCGTCTCGTCGACGTGGCACAGGAACTCATCGTGCGCGAAGAGGATTGTGGTGCTCACCTTGGCGTGTGGATTGAGAACGTCAAGCCAGACACCGGAACATTCCGCGGACATCTCGACACGAAGTTGTTCGGTCGCACGCTGCTGAACGACGTCACATTGTCAACCGGCAAGGTGCTTGAGAAGAACACCATCGTCGGCGACGATGAACTCGACGCATTGCGTGATGATTCCGCCGTTGAGCGTGTGCAGGTTCGTTCAGTCGTTACTTGTGATGCCGTACTCGGCGTTTGCTCACTGTGCTATGGACGTTCACTTGCCACTGGCAAGGCCATCGAACTTGGTGAAGCAGTGGGCGTCATCGCCGCTCAGTCAATTGGTGAGCCTGGTACTCAGCTCACCATGCGTACGTTCCACACCGGTGGTGTTGCAGGCAAGGACATTGCCGGTGGTTTGCCGCGCGTCGTCGAGTTGTTCGAAGCACGTACTCCGAAGGGAACCGCACGTCTCGCACGTGCGACCGGTGTTGTTCGCATCGGCGAAGACGAAGGCAAGGGAATTCCTGTCAACGTCATCGACGACAAGGGCGATGAGCATCCGATCGTGTTGCCAACTGGTAGTCGTCTGCTCGTCACCGAAGGACAAGACATCACTGCTGGCGAGCCCATCACCGACGGACCATTCGATCCGAAGGAAATGATGGAGATCCTCGGTATCCGTCGTACCCAGATGTACCTCATTGAAGAAGTGCAGAAGGTGTACCGCGACCAGGGTGTGTCGATCCACGACAAGCACAT
>Ga0169931_10013067_pt1 | contig 11400 bp, 10 predicted proteins | sample Kivu_15m_20L_FD_129675 | JGI IMG/M metagenome (GOLD analysis project Ga0169931, IMG submission 129675) | Freshwater microbial communities from Lake Kivu, Western Province, Rwanda to study Microbial Dark Matter (Phase II) - Kivu_15m_20L... | ecosystem: Environmental > Aquatic > Freshwater > Lake... | reverse complement strand
GCCCAATCCCCAATCCCCAATCCCCAATCCCCAATCCCCAAGTATATAAAATAAATTCATGTTTTTAGAAAAGCACATGATTTTACTATCAAATATCCATTGAAATTTATAGTATCGAATTTTATATAATTTTTTTTCAAATTTCTATAGCTGATTACGCGAATTCCTTCAATAAGAATCAAGTTATACTAAATATAAAATAAAATTACTCCCAATACATAATTTTAAATTAATATTATATAAATCATAATGGAAAACATCCATCAGCATAGCAAATATGTGGAAGATTCATTTGTTCAAAAAATTACGAATAACAATTCAAAAAGAAAATCATTGCAAATAAAAAAATCAATCGAAAATTTGTCAGAAATTATAAAGGATAAGAAGAATATAAGAAAAATGGCAGAAGAAAGTATTGACGGAAAAACAGATAACGAGTTGAGATCTATTCTTTGGAGGATATATTTAGATATAATTCCTTACAATAATATCGAAGACATTAACAAACAGGTATCAGAAGCAAGATTACAATACACTACAAAAGTAGATAAATACAAGGCTGAGGAATACCTATTATATTTAAGCAGTACCAAAACAGAAGAAGACAAAAAATTCTTTCTAAGCAATCTTAATTCTTTCTTCAATTACAATTATGACAAGAATAAAAAAACAGAAAATTTTCTAGATAGCATTAATCTTATTAAATTGGATGTTTACAGAACATTCCAAGATATTGATTTATTTCGAAACAAAAAGATTATAGACAGCTTACTGAGACTTCTATACGTTTGGAATTTCGAAAATACTGATGTGGGATACTGTCAGGGTATGAATGAAATTGCAGGTACTATATATTACGCTTTGTTCCCATCCTATCTACTCAGCAACAGCGAGAATCAAGAGGAAAACATAAAAAAAACTGAAATATTAACATCAGACGCACTATGTAATGAGGAGAAACCTGAGGATAGAGAAAACGGCGACTTTTACAATTTAAATTCAGAAACTTATGTCGAAGCTGACGTATTCGCCATTTTCACACAAATCATGAACGGGGGTTTTAAAGACCTTTACAATTACAACGATCCTAAATACAAAAAGAAAAAGCCAGCAGATGATCATTTAATAACTGAAAAAGCTGATTCAATAAGCGTAGAGGACATAAATAAAATGGAAATTTCATATCTGAAAAAAAGGATCTATAGGATCTTCTATGTCTATCTTAAGATTATAGACTATATCCTCTATGAATTCATCAGCGAACATTGCGATCCCTTCATCTTCCTCTTCAGATGGATTCTTTGTATTTTAAACAGAGAAATATCAATAAAGAACATAATATACGTCTGGGACGCGATATTTGCAATAGAATTCCTGGACAAAAATTTCGAAAATTACAAACATAATCCTTTACTAATACAAACAAATTATCATTTTTTAGATTTCTTATGTGTTTCAATGTTAAAGAATGTAAAATATCAAATTATCAATGAAGAAGATCCTTGCAAAGTTCTCTCTACTTTGATGAATTTCCCTAATGAATGTAATCTCAGACAAATCATAAGTGACGCTTTAATAATTAGAGATGAAGTTTCTTCCTATTTGAATCAAAACCAAAATAAAAGAAGCAAATTTAAAATAGACAAAAATTATATCATCATCTGATAGACTGTAATTTTAGTTATTTTAAATATATTATAAATAAGATCATTAATATATACTATGTGTATAATAAATAAATAATTTAACTTTATTAAAAATTTGATACCTAAGTTAATTTTCCTCATAAATTTCTTATTCGTAATTATAAAAAATTTAAATAATTAATAGTAATAACACTCTATCAATATGATGCAAAAACCTCCAGAAAAATTCCAGGAAATTTTAACATTCAGTTTGATTAAATTTTGTTAATTAATCTCTTTGCTTTTTACCGAATTTCAGTGGGTTATTTTGAAAATAAAACAAAAAATTACAAGCAGTATGTAAAAGTAGTTTTTTGTATCTTTCATAATTCTCCACATTCGATTTGAAAATATTTTTAGAATGATTCGGAAATTTTTCACAATTTTTGTTTAAGGAGCTTTGGTCCTAAATTTAGAAAAATTCTTACATAAAGTATTTTGATGGGGTCTCTTAGCCAATTCCTGAAATAACTCGATCTCAGGAATTCAAATTGGTAGACGTTTTTGATTTTCTTGTTCAAAATTTCCTTCAAACTAAGATTTTCGCTTGAGAAAATTTGGAAATAATTATGTGAATCGATAATTTTGTTATTGACTAAAACTTCTAAAATTGTAAGATTCATAAAATTATCTCTGTTATGGGGTACATTCAAATTTCTAACCTCCTTACACTGATCGAATTTCTTAACGTCGATGTTGAGCTCCTTAAAAGATTTTTTAATGTCAGTGAAGAGGAATTTCAAAAATTTTCTAAATTGGAAATTTAAATTTAATTAAATTCTTACGCTTTTATTTTTTTTAATAAACAATCCATGTTATGAACGCGGGTGATAATTTTGTTGTACTTTTTCCTCAGATATTTTTTTTCTTTCTTTCTGCTTTTTAGAATGTTGAAGATATAAACGACTTTTCTAGGGAATGATTCTTCGATATATTGTGTTGTATTATATGCAGGTGTTCTATTAGAAATAATTAAATTGGTTTCGCCTAATTTTTAGTAAGGAATATTTTTAAAAATATTTTACCTCTATAACGGTCCAGGTGATTCTTATTGCTAGGGAAAAAGTTCACGGCACTGTGCGGGCTGTTCATCAAATTTAAACTATGTAGACTGTTGTCCTCTGTTGTGCTATTATTCTCTTGCGATATGACTTCTTCGTCATCGTTCAATATAATTTTTATAGGAATTTTTCTTGAATTTAGACTCCCTTTTTGAATTGATTTATTTAAAATTTCGGTGGAGGGTAGGTCAGAGTACTGGATGGAAGTGGACAGACCATAGCCTTGTGAAATAATCGAACAATTTCCAAGATTTGACTCATTTTTAGACAAAGAGATGGTATACATAGTTTATATATATATTAAAATTTTTAATCGTATATTCTTTGGATTTACTATTGAATAATTGAATTATTGTAGAAAATTAATTAATTTAATAAAATTTTAATTTTTAAATATTTAATTATTCAAAATTCACAATGAACAATATTACAAATTTAACAGACTTGTACAAACTTCTTGTGATCGTGGGACCATCTGGAGTTGGTAAAGTAAATTTATAAAGAAAAAATTAACTACTCTACACAGGGCACTTTGATTAAAAAATTGTTCGGGGAATTTGAAAATAAATTTTCTTTCAGCGTTTCTCACACTACCAGAAAACCCAGAAATAACGAAATACACGGGGTCAACTATTATTTCACAAACGTAGACGAATTTAAAAATATGATAGAGAATGATGAATTTGTTGAGTATAATTTATATGGATCAAATTATTATGGAACGTCCAAAAAAGAATTGAAAAGAATTGCAGAGTATGAAAAAGTAAAAAGAATGAATAATTTAATTAATAAAATATTTTAATGTTTTGATTTTAGATATGTATATTAGAGCTGGATATCAACGGTGCGCATAATATTAAAAAGTCTGACTTACCTGCAAACTTCATAGCTATTTTCCCTCCTGATTTAGAAACTTTAGAAAAGAGATTACTATATAGAAACACAGAACAGCTTGATGTTATAAAAAAACGATTAGAAGAAGCAGTTCGTGAGGTTAATGAAATGAAGAAGTCAGAAATATTTAATAATTCTATAATCAACGATGATTTGGAGAAGAGCTATAAAGAATTCAGAGCTGCGATTGTTTCAATGTATCCTCATCTTGATAAAATATGAGTTTTATTATTTTAAACTTTATTTATAAAAGATTTTATTAATTTTCTATTTCTAATAAGTATTTATTAACATAATTGCTTCAAGATTATAGATACCAAGAATTTTTTCTTTCTTATCTTAAAAGAGTTAATTTATTTATAGAATATATTAAATATTTCGTTAATAAGAAAACTTTGAACTTCTATATAACTGCTCTGCTTTTTCTTCATTGATTTTGTTGATTAAATCTTCTGCTCTTTTTCTTGAATTGGAATAGGTCATTCCATATATATTTTCAGGTATAATCGATCTATTGCAGCCTTGATATCCTGGTATTGGCATGAACTTCATATCTAGATGGAACGAAATAAAGAAGTAATATATCAAATATTTTACCTGGATATATTTCTTGTGGATCCTTATCGGGTTTTTCTTTGTGATTTAATTCGTTGTGATCTACAAAAGACCAAAAGTTTTTATAACTTTGCTCAAATGATTGGGTTTGGACCACATCATCGTTGTTTGATTTCTTAGAGTCTATTCCCCAAAATTTATTGATGGTGTCAATAGGAATAGGTTTTAAGTATGTGTCTTTTCTATTAGAAACTCCCAGAAGCTCCGCAGTCGATTGAATTTTGACACTTCTTTGAAATGTGTCTTTTAGAGTAGAGGTGTATCTGGTATGTGGGGGCACCTCCGCACCCTTGGTAATATTTTTAGAAAGTGATTCCCCTGTTAATTTTCCGTAACTCTTACCAAAAACATTTTCTGATTTGATACTTTCTATGTAACCGCAATATCCCGGGATGTGCTTCTTATGCTGAATTCTATTGACTACTTCTTCTCTCTGAATTTTCGGGATATGCCCTGTGTAACCAGGCATGTATGTGGCGTATACTGAGGTATTCATTTATTTTAATTTATTTATAATAATTTATTGATATTGAATAAATAAGAAATTAAAAATTCGTAAGTTACTATTATTTATAAATAATATGCCTAATTAATTTATCAATTACAATTCATGAATAATAATTTAATTAATAAAAACAAATTTAAATATTTTCATTCTATAATGGAGACAGCCCCAATTAAACATACAAATGACAACAAAGAAAATTTATTAAATAAGAAAATAAAAAGAGATTCTCATTCAGATAAAGCAGAGACAGGAAACGATTCGAAAAAGGAAATTAAAAACAAACAAAGATTCTCAAACCAGAGTAAATCTAATAGAAATGAGAAAACACGAAGCAAAGGACCAGCACAGGGAATTACGAAATTTACACAAATAGAAAGTTTCTACAATAAAGCTAGACAATTATATGAAGCAAATGTAAGAATAAGAGATTCCTATATAATATATAATAATGGAAAGAATTGAATCGCAATATATTATTTATTCGTTTTATAATCTTTTCTATTTCAACATCTTAAACATTTAGGCAGCGGAATTTGATTTAGACAAATCAGACATAAAATACAAAGAAAAAAAATGGACAGCAGACATCTTAAAGTCAGGAACATTCGAAGATAAAATCTCAGCCTTGGCTTTATACATAAAAAAGAGCCCTCAAATGTTTGAAATATATAGACCTTCTCCTTAAAATGGCAAAAAAGAAAAATCGTCGACAAACAGAAACTTGCGTAATTGCATTGAAGGATCTTTTCCTAGATGAAATTCTTACAAATAAGAAGCTGACAACCTTCTACAACAGCATCAACACAATAATAAGCAAACAGGGCGACACTAACTCGTCTATAAACATTTCAGATGAACATTTAGTCAACTACTATGTTGAAGATTTTATTCACAAAAAATATTTCGAATTGATTGAAATAATTGAAGACCTGGTTATAAATGATCCACTCAAGGCTATCAAGAAAAAATTTATGAATATTCTCTTAGAAATGTTGATTAAAAAACCTGAAAGAGAAGAAAAATTGTTGGAGGCTTTGATAAATAAATTGGGAGATCCCGAGGTAGAGATTGTTAACCATGCAATAAAACTTTTAAATGATCTGCAAACTTCTCATCCTAAAATGTCTCTTGTGATTATGAAAAATATTCAAAATTTTATTTCGAAATCGAAAACAACCAATCTAGATAACACAAGCGCCCAGTTCTATTCTCTGGTTTATTTATGCAGTATGAATATTGTGAGTGACAAAGAATTCATTGAGTTTTCTTTAAATTATTTCTTTGATCTATTCAATTATTATGCTAAGTTGAATGAAGAAAATAATTTTAAGAAGAACCTTAAATTCAAGTCGAAGAAATTAAAAAAAAGAAATTCTAAACCAAACAAAGCCAAGGATAAGGGAGAAAATCCTATGTCTGTTGAAAAGATTTTATCCTTGATTGTAAAAAGAGTCAACAAACTCTGTTTATTCTCAGAAGAAAAAAATATTCAGATTAAAAAATTCCTTGATGAGAAGATCGACACTCTCTTCAAGCTTTCACATTCGGATTCGACTAAGCTAAGAATCGAAGTTTTAAAACTTATCTTTACTATCTGTCAAGGCATTAATTCCGGAAAGTCTAAATCCAACAAGTCATTTGAGTCAGACAATAATCTAGACAGATACTACAAATCTCTTTACGAATTAATTTTATCTAAGGAAATTTTTGTAACAAAGAATTTAAGAGATCTGCTTAAACTAATAGTAAAAAGTTTGACATTCGATCAGAACATCACAAGAGTCGCAGCATTTACGAAAAGACTTCTACAAATGAGCATGCATGCTGATGCTTCTTTTATTACATGCGTGTTGATAATTATCTCTCAAATAGTAAGAAACAGAAATAAACTTTGGAAAATGATAGAGAAAAATTCTTTTTCTCAGAAATTAGAAAATAAAGAAGAAAATTCAAAAAGCGCAGATTCAGATTTAAACAAGAGAGATCCTAAATTCACGAACGCAGAAATTTTACCCTTATCTGAGCTAACTATTCTTGCCTCCCATTATCACCCGACTGTACAGAAATTTTCTAAATTCATCTTAGAAAACTACAATAAAGAAATCATCGAATACAACGGGGACCCCCTGATCGATTTTTCTCTAATTAACTTTTTAGAAAAGTTTATGCTAAAAAATCCTAAAGTAAAGAAAGAGAAAAAAGAAAAGAACAGAGGTAATAAAGAGGAAGAGGATTTGAAGAAGTTCATGGAAGAACACGACGACGAAGACGAGGACGATTCAAACAAGAAACTTTCTAATCCTGTAGTCCCTGATGAATATGACAACAATTTCATGCAGCTTGATTTCATTTCCAAGTTCAACCAAATTGAGAAGACTAAGTCTGTTAAGTACGAAATCAACAAGAAAAAGAAAGAAAAGAAAAGATTGACATCTCAGGACACCGACGAGTTTGCGGATAAACTCATTGATGAGGAGTATGAAAAATATGACAAGGACGTAGATGAGGATTTTGACTTGGGTGATGAAGAAATCGACGGGGAAGATGAAGGTAATGACGATAATGAAGATGAAGGTAATGAAGATAATGAAGATGAAATGAATGAAGACGACCTAGAATATGACTAAGAGTAAACATATACAAATATATGAATTTTAATTATCATAAAAGAAATTATTGGATATTATTGTAATGTATTTAGTATCACTATTATAAAGATAAAATAATTGTTAAAAAATATGCTGAATAAAATATTCCCCTCTAAATTTACAAGAAGAATTCATGGAAATATTAGTTTGAAATGTTTCTCAACTACCAATGAAAAAAATCCTCTTGTTAAATACGAATTGATTTCACAGAATAAAGATATTGGATTGCTTACTATCAGTAATTCACATAAAAGGAATGCTCTCTCACTAGAAGTTTTGAACGCAATTATTTCAGAATTAGAGAAAATCAATAAAGGGTTCAAAGAAATTAACACACCGAGAGTCATTATAATAAATTCAGATGGTCCAGTTTTCAGCTCAGGCCATGATTTGAAAGAATTATACTCCTTCAGCGATGAATTGCGTAAAGAATCCTTCGAAAAATGCAGCGAGATGATGATTGCGATAGAAAAGCTTAATTCAATTGTAATCGCAGAGGTACAAGGACTTGCAACAGCCGCAGGTTGTCAACTAGCAGCTACTTGTGATCTAGTCGTTGCTTCCTCTAAGGCTAAATTCGAAACGCCTGGAGTAAGAATAGGTTTATTCTGTTCAACTCCTAGTGTAGCATTAGCAAGAGCAATTTCCCAGAAAAGAGCCATGCACATGTTGGTAACAGGAAACCAAATTTCAGCAAAAACAGCCCATGATTGGGGTTTAGTCAATGAAGTCGTTGAGGTTGAAGAGTCAGATAGCTTCGATCAGCAAAGGGAAAAACTCAGACAGGGTTCTTTAAAACTAGCTGAGCATATTAATAGTTTTTCAGGTGCTGCATTAAGTTTCGGGAAGAGAACCTTCTATTCTCAATTATCTCGGAGTAAAATAGAAGAAGCCTATAATATTGCAGGGAAAGCTATGTGTCAAAATATAAATTTCGCTGATACTAAGGAAGGAATTTCCGCCTTTATACAAAAGAGGAAGCCTGTTTTTAATAAGCATTAGTAAACTACAAGTAGGCTAATATTACGTAAAGATAAATCTCTTTAAAAATTATTTAGTATAGTGATATTGACGTATTATAAAACTAATCTAACATATCATCACATTATGTTATTTATATTTAAATATTATCTTCTAATTTTCTTTGAAGAAACTATTAAACACTTCAAGCTTATAAACATCAAAATTCAAACAAACCTGTTCAAAAAAGTTATCAAGAACGATCTTCTTTTCAATAAGGACATCATTGTTTTCATCTGAATAGTAAGAACCAATAAAAGGGACATAAGAAAAAATACTTTTCATAGGGAAAGGAATATTTTCAATCTCTCTTACGAATTTAACAACAGAATTTCTAAATTTTTCGATTTCTTCAAATGTGACTTCCTTAAACCATTCAAGATTATCGTTACGTTTTATATAAAGCCTATAGTAATAAATAGCATTCTTTTTAATTTTCGGATCTTCTTTTCTTATAATCGAATGGACAGAGCAGTTCAAAAGCCAAAGATGAAAAAAATTTATGTATTCAAAGCTAATCCGTATTAAAGGAACTCCGATGTCTTTTTCTTTTTTAATTAAATTTTCATCGATTTTGTAATTATCAGGGTCATGGTTGTCCACGTTCATCACGTGTGATTTGTCCTCAACAAAATACTCTTCCTGCTTCTTGGTGATTAGTCTAAGCCAGATTGTCTTTTTCTCGCCGATTTTGTTTGTTCTTTCAAGGTATTTTATAGGAAGGATTTGAAACCCAAGAAATATAGGGTTATTATTCTCCTTTATCTCACTTTCGTTTTTGAAATTATTTATGAGCAAATTCTTTGTAAATAATTCAATTACAATTCTGTCTAATTTTAAGTTTTTGATTTCTAATTCGAACTCATCGAGCCAGACCGGACTATTATGAGAAATTGCCTTTGTTGTATGTGTTTGATTGTTAAGCGTAATTTTCACAAAGGGAGTCAAAGAGACGAAATACCTGCTTATGTTCTGTAGGAATATATTTACATTTTGTTTCTCGTTGTTTAGATATTTTGAGTTTATTAGAGATTTTTCTAAATTTTTTCCTTCTAGCTTTAGTTTTATGTATGGTGATTTTATAAGCGGAGAATTTGGAGATTTTAAGTCTCTGCTTGAATTATTTAAGAATTTGAAGGAGTTAGATGTTGAAAATTCGGATCTTCGTGTGGATTTTAAACTCTCCATTTAATTTTAATTTATTGAAAAAATATTTGATTCCTCTATTTAGAAATGTTTTGTAAATCAAAAATATTCTCTTTATTATTTAATTTATAAATTAGCTCAGTTTATCAGATTTTAAAATTTTATTTTTGACTTCAAAATTAATTTAATTGCTTAATAATTTCGACAGATGGCTATGAAATTATGTCAGGATATTAAGAAAAAAAATTAAATATTTATTCAAGGTATTAAACATCATAATAATTATTTAATGTTTATTGTATAAAAAATTTCTGATAAGATTAAATTTTTATTCAGCTTAGATCAATTATGTATATTAAAGTTTCTAAATTTTTCATTTGTTTTCATTTCCTCTTTCACTTTCATATTCACTTATTTCTTCAACTTCTACTTCGTCATAATTGGAAAAGCATTATCCTCTTTATCAGTAGTACCCAATGTTGAGTCTTTGAGTTTTAAGCCAACAAAATCTTAATCCTTATTCTTAGCCTTGATGTTCTTATCTGTTTTGCAAAAATCCGAACAATCTTGTGAAAAAATCCTAGAAGAAATTTTCAAATATGGCTTTTTTGAGATTCCTCTATCAGTTCGTATCTCCATAATATTTTTACTTTCCCAACTCATAAGAGTTTATGTTATGCATTCAGCTCCGCCTACTAAGATAATTCTTAAACTCATTCTTATGAATTCATAATCATCTGAAAACATTTCCTATTGATAATTAATAGCAAAGTTACCAGAAAGAGAAGAAGTACAGATTGAAGACTCTTTCCTTTTTGGATAAACCTTCGGCTATTTCATATTTGTCGAAGCCTTTCTGGCAATAATATCTGAACTCCCTGCTTAATTCTAGTGGGCTCGACGTAGGGAAATCAGCTCTTATATCTTTGTATTGTTGTAGATCACTTCCTTTATTATTTGAACACTTTCAAAGATTTTAAAACTTCTTGAATCATTAATAACATCAGGTTTCGATCTCACTCTATTTATTTCTTCAACTGTTTGAGTTATCATTTTTATCCACGTCTCTTCTTACCAATACTTGATTAGTCTTTCATTTTAAGACTTTCCAATATATTTTTGGCTAAATTCGAATTTTCCCTATTTAAATACCAGGTGAGATAATTTTGAGTAAACTTAAGTTCTTCAGAATTTCTAATTTTAGCTTTTGTATTTGAATGATATATCTACAAGAGCATTCATAAGTGTATTCACTTTCCAATAATTTAATTCTGTATTTTCTACTTTTAAAATTTCTATATTAGAAGAATCGTGTACATATCTCAACATTACAAGTGGCTTCCGGATTAGCCATAATGTAATTAGATAATATTAATAGGTATAATGTCAGTGTGATTTATAATAATTTTTCTGCTTCATTTGATTATGTTTTAATTCTATATAATTTATAAAAATTAAATTAATAAAACAAAAAGTGATTTATTTATTATTAAATATCGCTACGTTATTTAAATACGGATATACAGAATATTAATGACATAAATTAAAATTAGTAAATCGGTGAATTTTAAATTACTAGGCCTAACTATTTCTAAATTATAAAAGTATAAGGCATATTATTTATAAGTTGAATTAACTTATCCTGATATACTCATATCTGATGCATTTCCATTTTAAAGAACCTTTTTCAATTTAGGTGTATAGATTAGTATGTTTATAGGATTTTTTCTAATATTTATTATCTAGTACGATAACAAAATAAATTTTTTACTCAATTAATTAATATTAAAATAATACAAGTAATTAATATAACCTTGTTTCTT
>Ga0169931_10013066_pt1 | contig 11400 bp, 6 predicted proteins | sample Kivu_15m_20L_FD_129675 | JGI IMG/M metagenome (GOLD analysis project Ga0169931, IMG submission 129675) | Freshwater microbial communities from Lake Kivu, Western Province, Rwanda to study Microbial Dark Matter (Phase II) - Kivu_15m_20L... | ecosystem: Environmental > Aquatic > Freshwater > Lake ... | reverse complement strand
TAAAATATTTTTTATAAATTTAATACAAACCTAAAAAAAAAATTTTATCGATCACATAGTATTCGTAAATAGTCTTTAAATACTTTTTTTATGAAAATGTTAAAATATTTTTTATAAATTTAATACAAACCTAAAAAAAAAATTTTATCGATCACATAGTATTCGTAAATAGTCTTTAAATACTTTTTTTATAAAAATAAACAAAAAATTTATACAATTATAAAAAAATTTATCGATCACATAGTATTCGTAAATAGTCTTTAAATACTTTTTATAAAAATAAACAAAAAATTTATACAATTATAAAAAAATTTATCGATCACATAGTATCCGTAAATAGTCTTTAAATACTTTTTTTATAAAAATGTTAAAATATTTTTTATTTAATATAAATTAAAAATAAATTTATCGATCATATAGTATTTAATAAATAAATTTTTGGGTAATGCAAACTTTTAATAAAAATTTTTAACAAAATAAAAGCCTCTTTAAATACTTTTTTATAAATATTTAAAAATATTATTTATTAAATTTATAAAAATTTAATAAATTTATCGATCATATAGTATTTAATAAAAAGTCTTTAAATACTTTTTTCTTTATATATAAATAAATTTACTATAAAATTCGTTAATTATTATTAAAAATTTTTCAATTATAATATAAAAATGGATACTAATAATGCAGAAAATTATATTATAAATGTAGAATTAAATAATGATAATATTGAATCTAATATTTACATTGATCCTTTAGATTCAATCCAATCTGATAATAATTTTGAATCTATTAATGATCATGAAATAATTAATATAAATCATAATATAACTAAATTATCTCAAACTTTTGATAATAATATTGAAAATCAATCTGATGAAAATAATATTGATGAAAGAGGAACTCCTCTAGAAAATAGAAAAACTTTAAGGGAACATAGAACATTTCTAAAAATTATGGAAATAATGAGCACTAAATTTGGATATCATGATGGAAAATTATCTACTGCTTTAGATACTATATCAATATATTTAAAAGGTCAAAAAATATTATATTTAGAATCTAAAGCTTATTGCGAATTCTATTTATATCGTTTAATTATGCCTGCTATCATCATATCATCTCTATCATCTGTTATAAGCGGTGTATTTAATGATAATAGCACTGCTTCTAAAATAGTAGCTGGAGCAACTGCTATTAATGCTTTAATTCTATCCTTAATAAATTATTTCAAATTAGATGCTAAAGCTGAAGCACATAAAATGACTGCTTATTCTTTTGATCAACTCATTTCTGAATGTGAATTTACATCCGGTAAAATATTACTTAGTAATATAAAAAGTAAAAATCCTAATGAAAAAGAAACTTCTAAAGAAAATGAAAATAATAATACACCTTATAAAGGTATAAAATATGATATAGTTTATATACAAAATTTTATTACTGATATTGAAAAAAAAGTAAAAGAAATAAAAGAAAAAAATCAATTCATAATACCAGAAAAAATAAGATATAGATATCCTACAATCTATAATAAAAATATATTTATGGAAGTAAAAAAAATGAATATTGATGAAATGAAATTCTGTAATCAATTAAAAGTTATATGTAATGAAGAAATTGACTATGAAAATAAAATTATAAGAGGAGAAAGAACTCCTGAAATATATAATAAAAGAAAGTATTATTATATTCTAAAAAATAAAAAAATTGATGAAATATTAGAATATAGAAAAAAAGTTACTGATTATGATATAGGTATTATGAAAGAACTCACCAATATTAAATATAAAAAATCTGGTTGGTTTTTTTATTAAATATATGTTTATTAAATTATAAAATTATATAATTTTATAATATAAAAATGGACAATATAATAGTATATTATATAAATTTAGACAAAAAAACAGAAAGAAACACAAATGTATTACAAAAATTAAACTTTTTAGGATTTAAAAATGAAAATATTAAAAGATTTAGTGCTATTAATGGTATAAATTTAAAAACAGATCTAATAAATAAAAATTATATAAATAATGAAATTATTAATTTATTACAAAATAAAAATATTAATATTCGTTTAGGTGAATTAGGTTGCTCTTTATCACATTATTTTATTTATGAAGAAATAATAAATGATGAAACAATAACAGATGATACCATAATATTTATATTTGAAGATGATTTTTTTATAAATGAAAAATACTTAAATGAAAATTCATTTATATCTATAATAAACGATTTACACGATTTTAATAAAAATGAATGGGACCTAATTTATATGGGAGGTAGATTTGAAATTGGATTTACAATAAATAATATTAATGAATCTAATTTATATGAAAAATTATATAAAAATTTTTATAAAAAAAATAATAATCTTAATAATAAACAATTTAATTATCATACTGATAGAACAACTCATAATTATATAATTCAAAAAAAAACTGCTATTAAATTAAAAAATATATGTAAAAATTCATATACTATTAATAACTTTTTTGTTATAGATAATATATTAAATTATTTAAAAAAAGAAGATAATTTAAAAATTATTGATTATTTTCCTCATATATTTTATAGTCCAATAAATTATATTACAGATATACAAAATGACTTTTCTATTATAAATACTTCAGAATTAACTACAAATATCATTTGAAAAATCTAATTTATATAATCAAATAAATTATTATCTTCATCTTCTACTATTATATCTTTTTCTATTATTTCATCTAATTTATTCTTTGTTTTTTTATATATATTAACCATTCCTTCTAATTTATGAGTATAACAATATAATGGTTTTTTTTCAAACATAAAATTAAAATTAGGCTGCTTTTTACACTCATAATGATGACACTTAATATTAATCACATCAACCATTCTATCCTTTTTATGTAACGAACAAAATAAAGGTTTATACTCATATTCATAATTAAATGATGACTTTATATAACATCCCTCATACTTACATAATCTATTTTCTCTTATATTTATCATATTTTCTAATTTATGCATAAAACAATAAATTGGTTTATTTGTCCCCTTATAATTATAACATGGATGAATAGGACAATTATCATTTAAACATTTAATATATTTATATCTAAGATTTACCATATAATCTAACTTATGTTTCTTACAATATATAGGTTTTTTCTCACTTTCATAATTAAATAATGCACTAACATTACAATTAGGTTCTATACATCTTTTATTCAATATATTAATCATTTTATCTATTTTATGAAAACTACAATATATCGGTTTTTTCTCATTCTCATAATTAAAATATGCATGATTAAAACAATCTTTATATACACATCTCTTTACCTTTATATTTATCATTCCCTCTAATTTATGTTGATTACAATATATAACTTTATCTTCTGTTCTAAAATTATATGATGCTTGTTTATAACATTCATCATATCTACAATATTTCTTATTTTTCTTTTTAATTAATTTACTATTTCTATTATCTAATTTTGTCATAAACTATATTAAATATATTATAATTTTAATTATATATATTTTTATTTTTTTATCAATATTTTCAATATTATTCATACAATTTCTAAAAATTAAATCTTTAATTGTATATATTTATTTTTATAATTATTCATAACATAGCTTTTTATTATTTTATTATTTTATTTCTATTTTATTTCTACTATCTTTTTTTATTAACTTATTTCTATCACCAATCTTTAATATATTATTTCTATTATCTTTTTTTATTATATTATCTTTCTTCATTATACTATTATTATTATCTAAAATAATATTTAAATTATTTTTTAATTTTTTTTTTACATTTTTAATCTTAACCATCGTTTGTAATTTATGATTGTAACAAAATAACGGTATTTTTGAATCATCAAAATTATATTCTGGTATATTTTTACAATCTATTTTACTACATTCATCTCTATTATTAGTCATATATATTTTTATAAATTAATTTATTAATATATTTTTATATACAAAAAAATATATTTATTATGTAAATGAATCTAAAATAAAAAACTAACAGAAAATTCTAGGTGCTATATTCATTGATAAAAGCTCTTGAATTAAAAGTTTAGAAGCATATGGAATTTGAACTTTAATAAATTCTGTTGTATTTGACTTATCATATAAACTCTTATAAATATTTTTTCTTTTATTAACAATAGCAATCATACCAGAATTTTTACACAAATATACCTGATATTTATCTGAACTATCAAACATCCTTTCCTTCAAAAATTGTATAGCTCCATGACCTAATAAAGCATCCCTCTCCATCTCACCCGTTCTTAAACCTCCTTCTCTACTCCTACCTTCAGCTGGTTGTCTCGTTAATAATTGATATGGACCTGACTGTCTAACATGCATCTTATCTGCTACCATATGTTTTAATCTATAATAAAATGTTGGTCCTATGAAAATATCTGCTAACATTATATCTCCTGTCTTTCCACTATATAAAACTTCTTTACCTGTCTTTGAAAATCCACATTTCTGTAAATATTCTCCAATAAGATCAGGTGAAAAATCAGTGAAAGGTGTTGAATCAATTTCAGCCCCTTTAACTGCACCAATTTTAGATGCTACACATTCAATTAAATGTGCAATAGTCATTCTACTTGGTATAGCTAACGGATTCATAATAATATCTGGTTTAATACCATCCTTAGTATATGGCATATCCTCCTCTCTATATGTAATACCTACTGTTCCCTTCTGTCCATGTCTTGAACAATTACCTGTCCAATGATTTTTATTGTTATATCTAATCATAAAAACTCCACTCGGAACCTCTAAACAATATACATTACCACAATAATCAACCCATTCTTCTTTTTGTCCATTTTGTTCTTTAATATGACCATGATTAATTTGTGGCTCATTTTTATTACTATTTATTCGAACTGATAAACAATCTGCATTTAATTTATAATTTGAATTTGGTGTATTTTTTGATTGAACTGTTTTAATGATACTACTTTTACCAGCATGAATTGTTAATCTTTGAACATCATTTGCTAATTGTATTGATGATGTATAATAACATTCAGAACCATTATTATTAATACTACCATCACCATTTAATAATGCTTCTAATAATATATTTGCATACGATTGATCCAAAGTAAATACAAAATCAGGTAAAAATTTATTTATAGCTCCTACATTGAATTGTTTAAAATATTGATTTATTATTTTATCTTTAATTTTAAAAGTATATAAATTATCATATTTTGATCCAATTATTTTTTTGGGATTATCTGACACATACATATTATAATCTATATAGTTATTTAGTGATTCTTGTATATATTTAACTTTACGTTCTTTATTTACTTTAATTACAATTTGACTTCCATCAATAAAACCATCTGATATAAACATTCCAAGTAGTTTTAAAAATGATTTCATATCATATTTATATTCTTTATTATCATCATTAATTATAATGTCTTCTAGTTTAAATCCATTAAATTGTCCATTTTTTTTAAAATTTACACGTTTTCCATATACATCTTTTGCACTTATTTTTTCAAAAATTTCTTTATCTCTACGTTTTACATATAATTCATGATCTTGTGTAACTTGAAAATCAACTTGTTGAGATTCTAATTTATACATTTTACCTTCATAATCAAATTTAAAAACATCAATCGGATTTACATATTCTATAATATTATTATTTAATTGTGCAACTTTTAGATCCTTTTTGAATTCATCTTCATTATACTTTTTATGTAATTCATCAAATCTTAACCATCCCTTTGATGTTAATACTTCATGATCCCCTGTTACACAAAACTTATCACCAACTGTAGGTTTTCTAACATTTCTTATTCGAACCTTACATATCTTATAACTCCCATCATTCTTATTTGTATATACCCAATCAACAATTCCACTCTCATGTTTCTTTATCTCTTTACTTGCATCCTTATACTTAGGTTCATTATCACCCGCACCCTTAATTGGCATAACCTTTCCTATGATAACATCTCCATCTGTTACATAAACTCCCTCCTTTACAAAACCATCTTCATCTAATTTATCATATGAACCTCCCTTCATACCCGTAGTCTTAAGAGTTTTATTTGCATAAAATTTTTCAGGCTTACAAAATTTTTCATCCTCTAATGTTGAACTATTTCTCTTCTCCTCATCCTTATAGGTCTTATAATTAGTTGATTGAAAAATACCCCTATCAATAGATGATTGATTAAAAATTAAACTATCATCCTGATTATAACCTGTATACATAGCAATAGCAACAATCGCATTAATACCTGAAGGAACCTCTCCACTATTCGTATATAATGCTGGTTTCGTATTACATAACGCCCTCTGTGGATAATGAAGAATATGAGAACTAGTATCCATTCTCTTCTTAAAATTAGTCGCAAATATACCTAAAGCTTGCTTACCCATCGCACCATGGAAAAGATTTCTAGGAGCCTCATTATGATCCGCAAACGGAACATTCGCTGTCAATACTCCATACATTAATGAAGGATGCAACTCTCCATGTGTATAATTCATATAATACTCCCTCTCTTTATTTTTAACTAGATCCTCATATGTCATCGCTAACATTAAACCATCAACCTCCTCTGCATCAACAAATTCTATACACTTATATTTATATATCAAATCATCAAATGAAATTTCACCATTTTTAACTTTTTCTGCTAAATCATTCGATATAATATATTTATTATTCTCTATCCTATATAATGGTCTTGTTAATCTTCCACCATCTGAAAAAATATGCAATTCTGAAAATTTATAATACCAACATATACTAATTAACGGATTAATTATACCATCTCTTCTAGCCTTTATTAAATTATCATATAATAATTTCGGTTCATTATGAATACCTATCCATACTCCATTCACAAATATCTTTATACTATTCTCTATCTCATTCGGTATAACTGTATTTAAATATTTAATATTATTATCTTTAAGAACCTGAAATATCGGTTCTGGATTCATATTATTTGTTACATAACATGTCATAGCCATATTTTTTACCAATCCTATACTTGCTCCTTCTGGTGTTTCAAAGGGACATATATATCCAAATTGAGTATTATGTAAAGTTCTAGGTGCTACATGCTTACCATCCGCTTTCATCGGAGATATAATACGCCTTAAATTAGATATTGTTGATAAATATGCTAATCTCTGAAGCAATTGTGCTACACCCTTCATACTAGGCATTGTCGTTATACCCCAATCTCCCGTGCTAAATGCTCGTTTAATATATGTTTCTAATGTATTCGTTTTAATTTTTTTTGATAAATTATCTCTTAACTCTTCTAAACGTCCAGCCTTTGTTTCTGTTTTAATTTGAGTCTCTACTTCCCTCCTAATTCTCATTATATTCTCTCTAAAAAGAATTGAAAGTAACTCTCCTGTTGATAAAATTCTTTTATTAAAAAGTGAATCTCGATCATCCGGTTTAATCCTTCCTAATACATTCATAAGTAATTTATTCGTCATATATCCTAAATAATATGCTTTCGTCGTATAATCATCTCCTACATGAGGCAATAATGCATCCTTAATTAATTTCTCTGTAAATTTTATTTTATATTTATTTGTCCCTGTTATTGATGTTAATGTTCCTGGAATACGCCCTTTACCATAATAATTAACAAAATTTGATATATACTCCAGTGCTATTTTCTGACTCTCTATTGGTGCAGCCTCCTCAATCGAAGGTTCAAGAAGCTCTAATAATTCATTATTAGTTTCATCATTCGAATCTGTATTATAACAAATAAATTCACATATACGTTTATCTGATATAACTCCTAAAGCCCTAAATATTACAAATAATGGTATATCCGTTTTTATTCCATTTATACTTATTTTTAATGTTTTTCCAAAACCTGTATCTTTTGATGTTACCATTATTTTATTCTTTTTTATTACATCCCTTTGTCCATATGGAACAGATGTGATTTCTGCAACATGTGAATATTTTTGAAGTGATGCTTTAGCATTCGGAAAAATAAGAACCTTATTATAACACATATTTTCTTGACATACAATTACCTTCTCAGATCCATTCACTATAAAATAACCACCTTCATCAAATTCACACTCACCCATCTCAGCCCTCGTTTTTGAAGTTTGATCACTAAGAACACAAAAATCTGATTGAAGCATTATTGGAATTTTACCAAAATTCTTTTTAGATATCATCGGAAATTCAATATCCTCATAATTCTCATCATTCGGATTATATTTTTTTAATCCATGATGAATATCTATATAAATATTTGATGCATATGTTAAATTCCTTAATCTCGCATCATTCGGATACATCTGTTTTATAGTTCCATCACCTTCATTTATTACTGGCTTACTTACATAAATTTTTCCAAATTTAACATAATATTCAGATAAAAATTTTTCACTTTCTGGATCATAATCAAATTCAGAAATAATCGGATTAATTTCTTCAATAATATTCGGAATTTCATTTTTAATAAAATTATTAAAAGAATCAATATGATGTCTTACTAAATTTTTTCTATCTTTAAAATAATTATCTATTACATTCCATGTAAGATCTTTCCAATTAAAATCTGTATTATTATCAGTTATATTATCAGTAACAACTTTAGTAATTTTTTTTATAACTTTCTTATCCTTTAATGTAGTCATTATATAATAATACGATAATAATTTTTAAATACTTTATGAATTAATTTCAATTTTTTTTTTTATTTACTTTTTTTTTATAATATGTATAAAAATTAAAAAAAACGTTATAATATGTATAATATAATAATAAAAAATGTCAAATAAAAGATTAAAAATAGAAAAAGGAATTTATATGAATATTAATCCGCCTTTTCCTAAAAAAGTTTTTATAAAAGATGATAATTCTATAAATAATAATAATACTGATATAGATAATGAAGAATTTAATATAATTGATAATTTAGATTATGAATATGAAGATATAAATTATAATAAAGAAATAGAAGATATTATTGATTTAATAAATATTGGTAATAATTTAAAAATAAAATTAGGCAAAAGATATAATTTTGATGTTTATAAATTAAAAAGATTATTACCAATATTAGAAGAAATTAATAATTTAGTCGGTATGAACGATTTGAAAAAAAAAATATTTGAACTATCAATATACTATTTACAAGATGATTTAGAATTATGTTATAAAAATAAATTACATACTGTATTTACTGGTCCTCCAGGAGTAGGTAAAACAATGATTGCAAATATATATTCAAGATTTTTAGTTCAATTAGGAATATTAGAATCAGAAAAAATAATAAAAGCAACTCGTGCAGATCTAATTGCAGGATATTTAGGACAAACTTATACAAAAACTAAGAAAAAAATAATGGAAGCTATCGGAGGAATATTATTTATTGATGAAGTATATTCTTTAGGTAATAGCGAAGGAAAAGACAGTTTTTCAAAAGAATGTATAGATTGTATAAATGAACATTTAACTTTATATCAAGGAAGATTTATTTGTATTATAGCTGGATATAAAGATGATGTAAAAAATTGTTTTTTTAAATATAATATTGGATTAGAAAGTAGATTTGGAATATATATAGATTTTAAAGAATATGATGGAGAAGAATTAATGAAAATATTTATTTTAAAAATAAAAAAAGAAAATTGGTTTATTGGTGAAGATATAAAAGTTGAAATATTTAAAAAAAATAAAGAAATATTTAAATATAATGGTAGAGATATAGAAACATTATTTGAAATAACAAAATTAGTTCATGCTAAAAGAGTATTGTTATTATCAAAAAATAATAAAAAGAAAATAATAATGAAAGATATAGAGAAAGCAATAGAAATATATAAACTTAATGATAATGTTATAGATAGAACTAAAAACTCTATATATAATAGTTATATATTAAGTTCTATTTATATGTAAAAAGAAAATATATTAAATATATAAAATATATATATTTAATAGTAGATATGTCATTAACCCCTAGAGATATAACTGCTTTTTTAATTAGATTAAATAGTCAGCAAACAAGTGGTGGTGGAACTGGACCTACTGGTTCTAGTGGTTCAACTGGTCCTACAGGACCAACAGGTAGTGGTGGAGGAGGTGGATCTGGATCAACTGGACCAACTGGACAAACAGGACCAACTGGTATTCAAGGTGCAACGGGAACAACTGGTTCTCAAGGTGTAACAGGACCAACTGGTTCTCAAGGTGTAACAGGTCCTACTGGTATTCAAGGACAAACAGGACCCACTGGTATTCAAGGTGTAACAGGACCCACTGGTTCTCAAGGTGTAACAGGTATTCAAGGTGTAACAGGACCAACTGGTATTCAAGGTGCAACGGGAACAACTGGTTCTCAAGGTGTAACAGGACCAACTGGTTCTCAAGGTGTAACAGGTCCAACTGGTATTCAAGGACAAACAGGACCCACTGGTTCTCAAGGTGTAACAGGTCCAACTGGTTCTCAAGGACAAACAGGACCAACTGGTATTCAAGGACAAACAGGACCAACTGGTATTCAAGGTGCAACTGGATTAACAGGTCCAACTGGTATTCAAGGTTCAACAGGACACACTGGTTCTCAAGGTGTAACAGGTCCAACTGGTATTCAAGGTGCAACAGGACCAACTGGGATTCAAGGACAAACAGGACCAACTGGTATTCAAGGTGTAACAGGACCAACTGGTATTCAAGGTGTAACAGGACCAACAGGTGGAACACCATTTACAGTGTCAGGTAATAATGCATATTATAATGGTAATTTATTAGTTAATACTGCTGATATTAATAATTTTTATTCTAGACAAATGTATTTAGTCAATAATCCTGAATTTATTATCTTAAATCCTAGTTCTCAATCTAATAATGGTTTATTAATTAATTTCTCTGATTCTTTTTTTACTGGTAAAACTGTTCAAATTTCTAATCAAACTACCACTGAAACCTTTACTGTTTCATCACTCGGTAATTATATTTTATATCAAAATTCTCAAGAATGGATTAGTTACGGAACTAATTCTAATCCTGTTCTTTTATCTTTTTTTATGCCTTCTAGTAATTTAATTTTTATTGCTGATAATATTTCTACTTTTGGAGCTTTAAATATTAGTTATTTCTCTGGAGGTAATTGGATCTCTATTGGAATCCCTTCTGGTTCTAATAATTTTGTTAATTCTCTCTCTGGTTTTGGTGGTAATATGATATACATAGCCAATTATAATAGTAATTTTAATCCAAGTTTATTTGGTTTCTATCAATATAATTTATTATTAACAGGATGGGTTAATATTAATCATAATTTACAATTTGATTTAAGCGGTGGAACTGTTAATCAAAATATATGTATTGATAGTAATTCT
>Ga0169931_10013065_pt1 | contig 11401 bp, 9 predicted proteins | sample Kivu_15m_20L_FD_129675 | JGI IMG/M metagenome (GOLD analysis project Ga0169931, IMG submission 129675) | Freshwater microbial communities from Lake Kivu, Western Province, Rwanda to study Microbial Dark Matter (Phase II) - Kivu_15m_20L... | ecosystem: Environmental > Aquatic > Freshwater > Lake ... | reverse complement strand
CCTGCGGTAGCCAACCACAGCGTTCAGCGACGGGTTGACCCGCTCGAGATGATCGCAAAACACTGCGGCGACCCGCTGCGGGTCCAGTGCTCGCGCCCGCACGGCAGCCGCAAGCCCATCCACGCCTAGACGGATCAGAGCCTGAACGTCGGGACAGGGTCCGCTGGTCATGACAGGCGCGCGATCATCGCTACGCAGGTTCCTGAGCGGCGCTGGCGTCCGGCGCTCAACGTCCAGGCTCGACCGTCGAGAGCCAATGACGCGCAATGCTCTCGCGGGTAGCGACCCAGATGTCGCTGCGGCCGCGCACGCGGTCGATGAGTTTCTTCAGACCTGCAATGCGTCCCGGGCGGCCAATGATGCGGGTATGAAGGCCGATCGACAGCATCCTCGGCGAGTGGCGAGCCTCGAGCAGCAGCCAATCGAGAGCGTCGGCTACGTAGTCGTGAAAATCATCAGCCCGCACGAAGGCAAAACTGTCGAAAAATTTCATGTCGTTGGTGTCAAACGCATAGGGCAACACGAGATGCGGACGACCCAGTACCTCGCGGTAATAGGGCAGATCGTCATCATAGGCGTCGCTGTCGTAGATGAACCCACCCTGTTCGACCAGCAAGCGGCGCGTATTGACCGAAGCAGACGACTTGGTGTGCCAACCCACCGGAGCCCGCCCGTGCAATCGCTCGATCGTGCCTACGCAGCGTGCGATCACGGCGCGCTCGGTCGCCTCGTCCATCCCGGCGTGGGATTCCCAGCGCCAGCCGTGGCAGCAAACCTCGAACCCCCGCTCGGCGGCATCCTGCGCGATCCAGGGTGTGGCTTCGAGCGCCCGAGCACAGGCATTGAGCGTGAGCGGCAGTCCCGCCTCGGTGAAGAGCCGCGTGATCCGACCATAGCCCACCCGGGCGCCATAGTCGAAGTGACTCTGAAGGCAGAGGTCGGGCGCACCCACCACCTCGTGGTTCACCTCATGCCGAGACTCGTTGCGTTCATCGCCACTGGCCAGCAGCAACTCGGCCCCCTCCTCGACATTGAGGACAAAGGATAAGGCGAGCCCCGCCCCGCCAGGCCAGCGAATGTCCGGGTATCGACCCCGATAGCCCGACAGATCACGATCGATAGCACCCATCTCCCGATTCTCCCGATTCCAATCCGCTCATCGCGAGGCCTGCGCGCTCAGGCGTGCGGGCCAAGTATCGGCCGGAATCGTACACGCAAGCGAGCGCAGGTAAATCCGGCGTACCGCATCGAGCACGGGCAGGGTCGCGGCTTCGGCGGCCGCATAACGCGACTCGAGCTCGCGGTACTCGGCCTCGATCTCGGACAGCAGTGCCGCCTCATCGATCGTCGTCAAGACACCCGATTCCATGACAACCGTGCCGGCAATCATGGAGAAATCAACCGACGCGCCACGCTCGGCGTAGACGAGCTGACGCACGGCATCGGTGAGCGGGGTGAAGCTGATCCGGTCGGTCCGACAGGCGAAAAAATCGGCCCGTGCGCCAACCCGTATCACGCCGAGTTCGTTACCAAATCCCAGGGCACGCGCGCCACCGGAGGTGGCCGCACCCAGGACCTCGCGCGCCGACAGCCAGCGCTCAGGATCGTCCCCACGGAGCTTCGCGACCCCTGCCGCTGTGCCCATGACGTTGAGCATGTTGGCAGTCACGGTAGAGCACGATCCGTCTGAACCCAGGCTGACATTGACACCGGCTTCGAGCAATTCGCGAACCGGCATGACGCCCGAGCCCAGCAGCAGATTGCTCCAGGGGTTGTGCTGAGCGGTCGCGCCGCTTCTCGCCAGCGCCTCGATCTCGCGGGGATTGAGCCATACGGCATGGATGAGACTGGTGGCTGGCTTGAGAAAGCCGATCCGGTCGAGGTATTCGACCATGGGTGAGCCATACATCAGCTGCCCGGTCACGACCTGAAGCCGGGTCTCCTGAACATGGGTGATCACCGGCAGATCGAGCTCGTCGGCCAGCGCCCGGATCGCCATCAGGAACGCCTCGCTGCAGCGCTGCGGCGCTGAGGGTGCAAGCAGCACGCTCACCCTGGAGGACATCGGGTGCAACCCGGCCTCGACCCGCGTGCGCACCAGGCGCAGGTAGTCGGCGCTCGACGGCCGCGGCATTGCGCGCAGCTCGGCCAAGAGCGGCGCAGGAACGTGATCCTCGACGAAGGGAAAGCTGTCAACGACTGGCCTGTCCATCATCGAAAACCCGATCAGTGCGCGCAGCCCCGCGTCCCCGTAGGCCTGGATCACGGCATCGAGCCGGGTCTCGTCGATCGCCGGGCCCAGCGCCAGATCATCGACCAGCGTCGTGCAACCGCTGCGAATCGACTCGATCGCACCGATCATTGTGCGCAGGTAGATCTGGCGCGGGGTCAGGGGCACCGGCACACGGGTGCGGACCAGATTCATCCAGAGCTCGAGCGGCAGGTTTTCGGTGCGGCCGCGCTGGAAATGCTCGTGGGAGTGCTGATGCCCGTTGATCAGTCCGGGGCAAAGCAGGTGCCGGTCGAGCACCACGACGCGGTCAGCCGTTTGGATCGTCCCGGCCGGCTCGATCGCGGCAATACGGTCGCCGACGATGAGCACGTCACGTGGCTGACCATCGTCGAGCAGTTCCTGCTGCAAAAGCACCCGCGCCCCGCGCAGCAGCGTGCGGGTGTTCGAATTTGCTGTCGTCAAGCCTCTTCTCCCCTCATCGGACATGCCGCGACACACCCACCAGCCGCTCCATGACGAGCATCAGGATCAGGGTGGCGGCAATCAACACGCCTGATACGGCTGCCGCCCGCACATCGAGGTTGGATTCGATGATGTGCCACATGCGAATCGGCAGCACCTCGCTGCGCGCATCGGAAAGAAACAGCGAGACCGCCACATTGTCGAAGGAATACATGAAGGCAATGAATGCGCCGGCGGCGATACCGGGAGCAATCAGGGGCAAGGTGACGGTTCGAAATGTGAACCAGCCTGATGCCCCGAGGCTGCGCGCGCTCTCCAGCAGACTGCGATCGAGTTGGACGAGGCTGGCGGTCGTGGTGCGGACAATGTAGGGCGAAGTGATCGCGATGTGCCCAATCACGAGCGTCCAGAACGAGAGCCCGGTTCCCGCGAGGTTGACGAGCATCAGGAGCGCCAGGCCCAAGGCGAGCGTGGGCAACATCAGGGGTGAAAGGAACATGGCTTCCAGCCCACGCGCCCACTGCTCGCGACGCCGTGCCAGCGCCATCGCCGCGGCCACCGCGAGCACGACCGAAATGCCGGTGGCGATCGAAGCGAGCTGCAGCGAAAGTTTGAACGCCGCAATGATCTCGGGCGATTCGTTCCAGAGCGCCAGATACCAGCGGGTCGAGTAACCCGGCGGGGGAAATTTCAGCGAAAAGGCACTGGTGAACGACGCGATGATCACGATGACGGTGGGCGCGAGCAACAGGATCAGTGAAACCGCAGCAAGCGCCCCCATCACGGTCCGAAACGAGCGACGTTCGACGAGCGAAGACCAGCTTTCGGAACGGATGGGCTTCGAAGCGCGGATCGGATCAGGCATGGACAAACCCCTTGCTGCGGCGACCAATCGCATTGATCACGGTGACGATCACGAGCACGCAGAGCAGCAAGACCATCGCAATCGCTGCAGCGAAGGGGTACTCGTTGGCCTGAATGGCCTGCTGATACATGTAGAAGGGCATGAAGATCTGTTGGCCGCCCCCAACCAAGGTTTGCGTAACGAAGGCACTGACCGCCGAGGCGAAAACCAGCAGAGAGCCTGCCAGCAGACCCGGAACGGAGAGCGGAACCGTCACCTGCATAAAGGTGCGCCAGTGGCCTGCTCCGAGCGAAAGCGAGGCCTGTCTGAGATTGGGATCCACATTCATCAGCGAGGTGATCAGCGGCAGGACCATGAGCGGCAACTCGATCTGCGCGAGCGCCACCGTCACCGCGCCTGGGGTGTAGAGAAGCTTCAAGGGCGCATCCACCCAACCAAGATCGAGGAGCAGCGTATTGATGATGCCCTGACGACCCAGGATCACCACCCAGGCAAAAGTGCGTACCACCGAACTCGTCAGGAGCGGCAGCAGGATCAAGAGCATCAGGAGCGTCTGCCAGCGCGCCGGCGCATTCACATAGAGGTAGGCAAGCGGATAGCCGATGAGGATGGTGAGAAGCGTCACCTTCAATCCGAGCAGCAGAGTGTCGCCGAGCACCGACAGGTTGAAGCTATCGCCAAAAAATTTGATGTACTGCGCAAAGCCCATTGTCTTGAGTCCATTGTCCTCATGCAGGCTCACAAACGCGAGCAGCATGAAGGGCACGAGCACAAAGGCAACGAAGAAGATTGCGAGCGGCAAGGCGAGCGAGACCGGCGCCTCCAGACGCAGCCCGCGAGCGGGAAGCTGAGGGGGGACCGGCAGCGTCGCGACCTGAGCGGTACTCATCACGCCTCCTTCAAGCGCTGAAGAAGCTGATCGGCGCACCCGGTCTGACCCGGGCAAATACCTGGTCGCCCACCTGCAGACGTGGACCATCATGGCCTCGCGGCACGACCACCTTCATGCCGGACCCATCACGCCTGGACAGCTCATAGACGAGTGAAGGCCCCAGCGGCAAGACCATCTCGACCCGAACCGGGATACCCTCCGTTCGACCATTGTCACGCACAAGGTCTTGAGTCAGATCAAGATGCTCGGGTCGCGCAGCAAAGACCACGGGCCCAGAACGCGAACAGGGGCCAGCGCGGGGAATTTCGATGCGGCTCGTGCCAGGCTCGTCGGTGAATACGAAAGAGCCGGGTGCCCCCGCCAGACGTCCTTTGATCAAATTGGCCGTTCCGACAAACCCTGCGACAAACAGCGTCGCGGGCCGATCGTAGAGCGTCTCGGGCGCATCGAATTGCTCGAGGACACCGGCATTCATTACGGCGATACGATCGGCCATCGACATGGCCTCCTCCTGATCGTGGGTGACGATCAGGGTCGTGATGCCAAGTTCGCGCTGAATCCTGCGGATCTCGATCTGCATGTCGAGACGAAGGTTCTTGTCGAGGGCGGCAAAGGGCTCATCGAGCAGCAACAGCCTGGGCCGGACGGCCAGCGTACGCGCAAGCGCCACCCGCTGCTGCTGCCCCCCGGAAAGCTCGCGAGGGTAGCGCGTGGCGAATGCGCTCATGCGGACCAATTCCAGCATTTCGTCCACCCGCCGCGCAATCTCATCCCGAGCAACACGACGTGCCCTCAATCCATATCCAACGTTTTCCCGGACGGTCATGTGGGGAAAGAGCGCGTAGTTCTGAAAAACGATGCCCGCGCCGCGCTCATTGGGCGGAAGCCGATCGACCGGCTCGCCGCCGACCCGCACTGACCCACCAGTCTGCGCGATCAGGCCCGCGACGATCCGCAGCAAGGTCGTCTTGCCACAACCACTGGGGCCAAGGAGCGCCACGAGCTCACCCGGGGCGATCTCAAGATCGACGCCATCGACTGCCAACGAGTCCCCGTATCGATGCGTCACGCCATCGAGGCGCACTGCGACCGCGGATCTTGCTTCGGTTCTGTTCATGCCTTCGCCACCTGTTGTCAAGCCAACGAGCGACCCCGACAGACGTCGCTCGGCTCAAGATCATTCAATCTTCGTGCCAGCACCGCAACGCGTATCGCGCACTGTTCAGGACAAGCGACCGCACCGCCATCGTACGCAAACACCCCGACTCGGTGCAGACCCCCCGGAAATGGTGCGCCGACCGCTCAATTGACGCACGCAGCGCAATGGCACAGTGTTTGCAAGTGTTCCTCGTCCGGCCGATCCGCCGGCCTCACATTCCCCAATCGACGGAGCACAAAATGACCTCTTTCTCCACGGAACGTCGCTCGCTACTCAAGTCGGCATCGCTGGGCGCGGCCGCGCTGGCCGCGCCGGCAGGCTTCGCGCTCGCCCAGAGCAAAAGCATCTCTGCCACCACCTACCCGGGCGCATGGGAATCCGCGCACCGCGGCATCCTGTTGCCCGCCTTCAGCAAGGCAACGGGCGCTTCAACCAATCTGGTCGCCTCGCTTGCAGTCGACACCGTGTCGAAGATCATCGCCTCCAGGGCCCGGCCCCCATTTGACGTGATCATCCTGGACGAGGGCCCCTACCTGGCCGCGATGCAGCACGACATCTTCGAGAAGATCCCCGTCGACAAGATGCCCAACATGAAGGATCTGCCCAGAAAATTCGTCGATCCGCGCGGGCTCGGTGTGTTCGTCTCCGGCCAGATCATCGGCATCGCCTACAACACCAACAAGATCAAGACGCCGCCCCGGTCGTGGAACGATCTGCTCAAGCCCGAGTACAAGGGCCGGGTGGGCCTCGCCGGGATGGGATCGACCCTGATTTCTGCCTGGATGGCGGAGATCGCGCGACTCAATGGCGGCAGTGAAACCAACATGGAGCCTGCTTTCGATTTTGTGAAGCGTCTTCTGCCTAACGTCGGAGCCGTCGCAGCCAACCCTGGTGCGCTAGCAACCCTCTTCCAACAAGATCAGATCGACATCTCGGTGCACTACAACAACAACGTCGGAGATCTTCAGAGCAAGGGCGTACCCGTCGGTCTGGCACGCCCCGACACCGGGTGGATCCACATCATGAGCACGATGCATATCGTGAAGAACTCGCGCAACGTCGATCTGGCCGCCGCCTACATCAACGAGGCGATCAGCGCCGAGGTTCAGACGCGCATGGCTGACTCGCCTTACCTGGTTGTCCCGACCAGCAGCAAGGCGCAGTTCAGCAAAGGCCTGCAAGCCTATGCGGGCAGCATGGCCGAGATCGAGAAGATGAATGTCGTCGACTGGGAAAAGCTCAATCCGCGTCGGGCAGAGTACATCCAGCGCTTCAACCGCGAGATCCGGGTCTGAGTGAGCGTGCAGGGGACCGGCTGGCGAGGCCGGTCCCGAAGCCCGGAAACGGGCGAGCGAGCGGGCGACTCGCCGCCGCCCGCTCGAACCGGGCGGCCGCAACCTCGGGTGTAAGCTGTAACCCCCCGCCCGGAGGCCCCATGCGCGCACTGATCCTCGTCAATCCCAACACCAGTCAATCGACCACCGCGATGATGGTCGACATTGCCCTGGACGCAGTGGACCCGGGCGTGTCGGTCGACGGGATGACGGCTGAGTTCGGCGTGCCGCTGATCACCCACGAAACCGCACTCGATGAGGCCTCGCGAGCGGTGGCGGCACTGGCACCCGCGATCCAAGACCGCAAACCATCGGGCGTGATCGTGTCCGCCTTTGGCGATCCGGGCCTTGACGTCTTGCGCGAGTCGCTGGACTGCCCTGTGACTGGAATCGCTGAGGCAGCAATGGCCGAGGCCGCAGTGGACGACACGGGTCAGCCGCGTCGTTTCTCGGTCGTCACAACCACCCCCCTGCTCGCGGCAAGCATTGCCGCCCGCGCGACTCGCTACGGCCACGGTGAGGTGTTCGCAGGGGTGCGACTGACCCCGGGCGACCCCGCGACGCTCATGGCCGACCCCGCTGCGGTCACCGAAGCGCTGGCGCTTACCTGCGAGGCGGCGATTCGGCTCGATGGCGCGCAGGCGCTGGTCATCGGAGGCGGGCCCTTGGCGCTGGCAGCGCGCGCTCTGAGACCCCGCTTTATCGTTCCCATCATCGAACCGATTCCGGCGGCGGTTCGCCTCGCGCTAAAGAGGCTTTGAATCCGACGTCGGCTTCAGCTTTGGAAGACCGGTTCGCCGAGGTTGAGCATCAAGCGATTCGCCCAGCCGAAAATCGCGACCGAGTGGCTCAGATCCAGGATCTCGTCATCGCGCAAACCAGCCCCGCGCAGATCTTCGACATCGGCGCGCGCGATCTGATCAGGTTGAGCAGTGAGGCGCACGGAAAACCGGACGATCGCACGCTCGCGAGCGGTTGTGCCGGCGGCATGAGGGTCCGCGAAGACCTGCGCGATGACATCGTTGCGTCGGGCAAGCTGTTCGAAGCGCTGGGCGTGGACTGAGGCGCAATACACGCAGGCGTTGATGCGCGAGGTCACTGTGGCACCGAGCTCGCGCTCGGCGCGGGACATGCCGCCTGGGGCGTACATGCTCGCGTTGAAAACGATGGAGCGTTGGCGCAACACCTCGGGCTGGTGAATGAGCGTCAAGTAATACTGGGAGGTGCGGGCCTTGGGATGGCTCTCATCGAGCACCTCGAGCTGCAAGGCGGTGGCGCGTCCGATGTCGACGAGGTCGAGCCAGCCCTTCCATTCGAGCGACTCACTGGTAAAGCCCGCAATCCTCAAGACACCCGAAGACGCGCCGCCTGCCGCCGCAGCCGAGGCAAGCGCGGCAGCCGCGCTGGGCAAGGCCTCCCCGGCACGAGGTGCTGCCTGCAACCCCTGATCGCCAGTCCCCGTCGCGGGACCGGCCGCCGCCAGCGCGCCGAGCGCGGCCACCACGCGGGTCTGCCACGCCACATAGGCGATCAGCTGCGCCGCAGCGATGATGCCTGGGGTGCTGATTCCGGCCTCGGGCAGGGTCATCAGGAGCGCGCGGTCACCGTCCACGGGCCTCACAGCAAGCGTTCCAGCGAATCCGGCGAGCGCGCGCAAGCGCGGGTCGGCGAGCGAATCCGTGAGGCTGGGATCAGCCCCCGGACCGGCCTGTGCGAGCACGCCGGCGAGCGAATCATCGATCGGCTGCGCCCGCAGCTGATCGAGAAAGAAGGCGGCCGTCTCGGGTGCTGGCGTCAGCCGGCTCACCAGCCAGGCAATCAGCAGGCACTCGACTCGCGACAGCCCTTGGATCTCGCCTTCGAAATACATCTCATGAAAGGCTTGGGTGGCCGCTGCAAGCTTGTCACGTCGATGACGAAGGACATGAACGGCACTACCGGGCTGCAGGCCGGCGATCTGGTCGATGAAATCGGTACTCATTGTCTTGTACTCAATCAGTTTGAACGCCGGGCTTCAGCCTCAATCGGCTGGGGTCCACTCATCACCCAGCAGCTCGGGCTCAGCGTAGTGGCGAACCGCCTCGAAATGGCCGTCTATGCCCTCTGCAAAAAGACTTGTGACCAGCGCCCGGGACAGGTGCTGAGCCCCCTCACTGATGGCCGGAATGTCCCCAGAGACCTGCCCGTGCGAGAGGACGGCAGGGTAGCAAAAGCAGTGGACACGCGACAGGCCGGGGCAGGATCCAGGCGTCTTCTCGAGGAATTCGAAGGCGGGACCCAAGTCAGGCAGCGATGACAGCTCCTCGTCCTCGTCGCCCACGGTGGGCGAGTATCGCTCCGCCCAGGTTCGCAGGTGGGCCGCCAGGACTGAAAATTCCGGACGCGCCGCAAAGTCGACCCGAAAACCCGTCGAAAACAGCAGGAAATCGAACTCGAAACTGCGTCGCGGGGTGCGGATGTGAATGACGCCATCGCGCTCGGCAATGTCGAGAATCGGACTCGAGAGATTGAAACGGGCGTTCGGATGGCGTGACACGCGCAAGGTGCTGCCCCGGGGGGGCGGCGTCTGCTGCTGGTTCACATAATGGCGGATTCGCCATTTCCACTGATCAGGCAGCGACGAATAGCCATGCGTCATGCCTGGGCCACCTGCCCCTTTGCCCTTGTTGATGCGTGGCAGATCGGGACGACGCACCAATAGATCGACGCTGGCCGCACCGGATTCGAGTGCAGTCGCCGCGCAGTCCATCGCCGAGGCGCCCCCGCCGATCACGCCCACACGCAAGCCCCGCAGCCGCTCGTAATCCAGCGCGTCTGAGGAATGCGCGCGCCGGGCGGGCGATACTGCCTGGGCAAAATCGGGCAGCCAGGCTTTGCCCAGGCCATCGCGTCCGGTCGCAAGCACAACGTGACGCGCGTGCTCATCCCACTCGCGGCCCTCATGACGCAGGCGCAGTAAGACCCGATCGGCCGCCGCCGGGATCACCGCAAGCACCTCATGCGCATTGCGGATATCGGGCTCGAGCATCCTGCGGTACCACCGCAGGTAATCCATCCACTGCACGCGCGCAATCTTGTCGAGCGCCACCCAGGCCTCGCGACCGAACTGGACCTCGAACCAGGCTCGAAAGGTAAGCGATGAAAAACCGAGCGCAGGCCCCGTGAGCTGCTTGGGCGAACGCAAGGTTTCCATCCGGGCGGTGGTGATCCATGGCCCCTCGAATCCCTTTGGCGAACGGTCGTAGTTGACCGCCTTGACGCCCAGCAATTTGAGCGCTGCGGCGAGCGTCATCCCCGCCATGCCACCACCGATGATCGCCACGTCGATCATCGCCTGGCCCTCGAAGCTGCGCGGCACCACCCAGGGGCGCGCCGGCAGCTCCAGCATCGAGAGATCCTCCCGGAACCGGACCTCGAGCGCAGCGAGACCCGGCGCATCCAGATCAAACGGCTTCAATTGATGCGAGCCCCGGAAAACTTGACCACCTCGGCCCACTTCTTGATTTCAACCTGCAAGTGTTGAGCCAAGCGCTCGGGCGTCCCGCCAGCAGGCTCCAGACCCATGTCGATCAGTCTCTTGCGAACGGTCGGATCCTTGAGCAGCTGGTTGGTCGCAGCATTCAAACGGGTGATCGCCTCGCGAGGCGCACCCTTCGGAAACAGGAACGCGAACCAGGTCTGAGACTCGATCGGCATGCCGAGTTCGCTCATCGTCGGCACATCGGGCATGACCGGCGAGCGCTCGGATGCCAGCACCGCAATTGGCCGAACCTGACCCGATGTGACCGCTCCCTTTGCGCCCACGATCAGGTGAAACATCAGCTGGACCTGGTTGGCCATCAGGTCTGTCGTGGCCTGCCCCACGTTGTTGTAGGGCACGTGGACCATGAAGGTTCCTGTCTGCTTCTTGAAGAGTTCACCCGCAAGATGCATGGAACTGCCGTTGCCGGACGAGGCGTAATTCAGCCGCCCCGGACGCGTCTTCACATAGTCGACAAACTCCTTGAGCGACTTGACCGGCATGTCATTGTTGACGACAAGAATATTCGACACGCCACCCACCAGGATCACCGGGTCGAAGTCGTTGACCGGATGGAAGGGAATCGACTCATAGAGACTGATGTTGGTGGCGAGCGTGCCCGCCCAGGAAAAGAGCACGGTGTAACCGTCGTTGGCGGCCTTGGCGGCCAGGGATGCGCCGATGTTGCCGTTGGCACCACCACGGTTTTCAACGTAGACCCGCTGGTTCAGCATGCGGGTGAGTTCGTCTGCGAGCAGCCGCGACACGGGATTGGCGGTGCCTCCGCCGGCGTTTGCCGGCACGATCATGCGCAAGGGCTTGGCAGGCCAGTCTGTTGCGGAGGCTGGTGCCTGTGCATGGGCGGAGTGAAGCATCAGCGAGGCCAGGGCAAGACCCGCCAGCGCAATGGGACGGATGGCTGAAATCATCGGACGG